>TARA_R110000772_G_scaffold268672_1_pt1 | contig 96742 bp, 83 predicted proteins | sample TARA_R110000772 | Tara Oceans TARA_R110000772 (sample SAMEA4397948) | marine metagenome | biome: Polar Biome; feature: [SRF] surface water layer (ENVO:00010504); material: water (ENVO:00002006), including particulate matter (ENVO:01000060) such as... | depth 5 m | reverse complement strand
CACCTTTTCCCGTTAAATTACTCTATTTATCAAGCGGCCCACTAGCCACGTGCTGTTGTCCACGATGGCCTGTGGCGGCGCGAACAGGCCGACAAAACCCAGTCCCAGCGGCAGAATGCTGAGGGCCATGAACGGATGACGGCGTCCATGGCGGCTGCGCAGGCGGTCGGAAAGTGAACCCACCAGCGGATCGGAGATGCCGTCCCATACCAGGCTCACGGCAATAATCAGGCCGGTAACTGTCCCGCTCAGGCCCAACACCTGAGTGTAGAACAGCAATATGAACATGGTGTATGCGGCTTCCTTGACCGCGCTTACGGCGCCGCCGGCACCGTAGGACACGCGCGTGCGCAATGGTGTCATGTCATCGCTCTCGCCGTGTCCGTTGCTGGCTGACTCTAGCGAGCCCCCCTGATCATGCTGCGAAAGCGGTCCATCAGTGTTTCGTGCTTGTAGTCGGTAAATTCGCCCGCATCCATGAACAGGCCGTGCTCGCTACAGGTTTCATACCAGATGTGCGGCTGTTTCGGGTCGGAGGTTTTTTCCATGTCCCGGTGACAGCGGGGGCAGGCGATGTCTTCCACAGAATCCCACTTGCGTCCTTCATCGGCGAAGCCCGTATCCACGGCATCGCCCATCCAGCGGGCTTTCAGCTGGTCAGCCTCGCCCGTGTCGAACCACAATCCCAGGCAGTGGCTGCAGCGATCGACCGTGATGTCGCCGTAACTGACCTCGCTCATGCCATGGCCGCACTTGGGGCACTTGAGGCTGTGTTGGTCCGGGCTGTATTCCATGTCTCTTCCTGCTCGATGCTGTAGATGCGTGTGCGCAGCGGCGGGGACTGCGTGGCCGAGTCTAGCGCAGCGTATTGCATTTGTCCCCCTTCCGCTGGTCCGCCTTTTGTCGCATCGAAGATATCTCGCGCCGGATACTCGCCTGCGGGAAAAACTGGTAAATTCTCGCCTTTCACAGCCTTGATCAGGTAGCCCGCATGCATTCTTTCATCCCGCCGTTGTTAGGCCTTTTTCTGGCAATCATGGCCTGTATAGCGCGCGCTGATGAAGCTGATGGCGCCGCGCTGTATGCGCCTTGCGCCGCCTGCCACGGCGCCGCGGCCGAGGGCAACGTTGACCTGCAGGCGCCGCGCCTTAATCACCTGCGACCGGTCTATATCCTCGCCCAGCTGGACAAGTTCCAGCGCGGTCTGCGCGGTGGTACCGCAGCGAGCGTGGCGGCACAGCAGATGGCGGAGTCGAGTGACCTGTTGCCGACGGCGGAGCGTTTGCCTGAGCTCGCCTTCTATATCAGCGAATTGACCAGCCCTGCGTCTTCGTCAACGTTGCAGGGCGGCGACCCGGTTGCAGGTGGCAAGTCATTCATGCGCTTGTGTGGGGCCTGCCACGGCGCCAATGCGGGGGGTAACGTTGCCCTGAACGCGCCGCGCCTGGCCGGTGCCGATGATTGGTACCTGCTGGCGCAGTTGCAGGCGTTTCGCGAAGGCCAGCGCGGACGACACCGTGAAGATCGCAGCGGCCGGCAAATGCGCAACATGGCCGCGATGCTGGCTGACGAGCAAGCCATGCAGGATGTCATCGCCTATATTCGCAGCCAGCAGGAATGAGCTTTGTGGTTGGGTTTCTGAGTCAGTGACAGGTGGTGATGTTCAGCTCAAGGCCTGAGACAGATCAATAAATAGGCATTGCTTACAGGATAATTACGCCTACACTGAAGATGCGGTACCCGTTTATCCATTAGAGTGAATTGCCCATGCTGGAAAAAGAAATGTCTCAAGCTGTGAAAATGGCTGAGCAGGCGAATAAGAAGGTCGAGCAGCTGCAAAAGAAACTGCTTTCCGAAACGGAGAAGGCGCACGCCAAGGTCAAATCCGATCTCACAGCGGCACGCAAGAAGCACACTGCGGCCAACACGCGGCTGAAAAAGGCGCGCAGTTCACTGCGTGGCAAATCGAGCACCGCCAATCAGAAGCGAGTGGAAGAGCTGGTCAAGCAAGTGCAGGATCTGGCGGAGTCGGTAGCCAAAATGGCCAAAGCCGCCTACGCCTCTTTTGAAAAGCTTGTGCCCATCCAGGCCGATCTCGCACTCGAGTCGCGCCGTGCCCAGGCAGCCGATAAAGCAGCGTCCATGGTGGAAAAGGCGGCGGCGCGGCGCAAGTCTGCGAGCAAGCCGGCAGCGAAAAAGAAGAAAGCTGCCAGCAGCAAAGCCAAAGCGCCAACCAAGCGCAAGACTGCGGCGAAGAAGACAGCTGTGAAGAAAGCGCCCACCAGGAAAAAGGCGGTAGCCAAAAAAGCGCCTGCCAAGAAGGCGGCGCCCAAGAAAACCAGAGCGAAACGCGCCCCGAAGAAAGCCAGCGCCAGCTGAATCGCGCAAGGCACTCCGCGCCTCGGTGCCAGGGCATAGAGGTGCGGAGTATCAGCGCGCCGGTGTCACCCGAATCAGGGCGCCGGCCTCCGCGTCGGTGAGCAGATACACAAAGCCGTCGGAGCCTTCCTTTACATCCCTGATTCGCTCGCCCAGCTCCGCGAACAAGGGTGCCTCGTCCACAATGGCGCCATCCTCCAGACTGAGCAGGCGCACTTCTTTGTCTACCAGCGCGCCCACCAGCAGCTTGCCCTGCCAGGCCGGGAACTTGTCACCGCCATACCAGGCGAAGCCCGACGGCGCGATACTCGGTACCCAGTAGTGCAGGGGCGGTGCCATGCCGGGTAGTTGTGTGAAAGGCGACACATAGGCGCCACTGTAGTCCACACCATGGGTCGCCGCAGGCCAGCCATAGTTGCTGGCGGCCTGAAGTACATTCACTTCGTCACCACCTTTCGGGCCGTGTTCATGCAAGTACACGGTGCCGGTGCTGCGATCCAGCGTGAGGCCTTGCGGATTGCGGTGACCGAGCGTCCAGACGCGCTCGCTGCCGGTGGTGTGAAACGGATTGTCTGCGGGCACGCTGCCATCATCGAGGATACGCAATACCTTGCCCAGCTCGTTGCTGCCGTTCTGCGCCTGCTCGCGGAAATCAAAACCGTCGCCCGTGGCCAGTAGCAGGCTATTGTCGGGCAGGAACAACAGTCGCCCACCGTAGTGCTGTGCCGTGTTCTTCTTGTCGTTTACCCACAGGATATCCGCACCCGCGACGAGCGTGTCGCCTTCCAGTCGGGCGCGGTAGATGGCCGTGCCATTCGCCGCGCTGTCGCCCTTGGCGTAGCTGAGATACACCAGTTGATTGGTGGCAAACTGAGGGTGCAGCAGGATGTCGAAAAAGCCGCCCTGGCCTGCGACAAAGGTTTGCGGTACGCCGGTAATTGTCGTTCGTTCGCTGCCATCGGCGCTGATATGCAGTAGCGTGCCGCCGCGTTCCGTGACCAGGAAGCTGGCATCGGGTAATTGTGCGACGGACCAGGGGTGCTGCAGACCCTCTGCGAGCGGCTCAAGCTTATAGTCTGCGGCGGTGGCGCGCAGGCTCAGCCAAAGTGCGGCAAGAGCGAGAAAGCGAAAGGTGATAGAGAAAACAGGCATGGGCTTTTCCTTTGCAGGGCGCCGGGTCATTATAAACACTCCCTGCACTACCGGTAGTCGCCCATGATTCGTGTCCTGAAAGCTTTCTTCCCCGCAGTGTTGCTCGCTTACGTAACCGCCAGCCTGCTCGCCACGCAGACAGTGCTCGCCAATCTTGGCGATATGGGGGTGTTCGTGCCCTTGGCGGTGCGGCTGGAGGCCAGCCTGCACGACCTGCTCGGCATGATCGCCTATCTGCTTCTTATCCTGCTTGCCTTCGTGCTGGCGATGCCCGTGGCGGCGGGCCTGGTGCGGGCGCACCGAGTGCCTGGGCCGAGGGTTTTCTGGTTTACCCTCGCGGGGTTTCTCGGCGTGCTGATGCTGCATCTGATCATGCGGGAAGTGCTGGGCATCTGGGTTATCGCTGCGGCGCGGGAGTGGCCCGGCCTGCTGTTGCAGTGCAGTGCAGGCGCGCTGGGAGGGTGGCTGTTCAGCATCATGAGTAAAGCGCAACCAGCGCAAGCCTGAGCCCGGGGAATATGCTGTCCTAGATGATGCGCGAGAACCGGCTCCCGGTGAGCTGTGTGTGGTCGATATAGGCGTCAAACTCCATGCACAGGCGGCGCACCAGCAGCCGCCCGGCGGGTAGTACGCAAATACCATTCGGGTGCAGTTCGATCAGGCCGTCGCGCGCCAGTGCCGGCAGCCGTCCCAGCTCCTGTGCAAAGTAGTCTCGGAAGCGTATGCCGAACTGTTCTTCGATGAGGGCATAGTCCAGGGCAAAGTTGCAGATGAGCTCATTGATCACTGCCTTGCGCAGCAGGTCGTCGTCAGTGAGGGTGATACGCTTCGCCAGTGGCAGCTGGCCCGCCTCGATCGCGCGGGTATAGGATGCCACATCCTTGTGGTTCTGGAAGTGGTTGTTGCCGAGCGCATTGATAGCAGACACGCCAAAGGCCAGCAGATCGCAGTCCTTGTGTGTGGAGTAACCCTGGAAGTTGCGGTGCAGCGTGCCTTGCATCTGGGCGAGGGCCAGTTCGTCTCCGGGGAGCGCGAAATGATCCATGCCGATGTATTCGTAGCCGGCTGCCAACAAGTGCTCGATGCTCTGGTGCAGGATGGCCATTTTCACAGCCGGCTCGGGCAGTTGCCGTTCGTCAATCTGGCGCTGCGTTTTGAACATCTGTGGCATATGTGCATAGTTGAATAACGAGAGACGGTCCGGCCGCAGGGCGATGACCTGTTCAAGCGTGCGGGAAAAGGAGTTTTCGCTCTGGCGCGGCAGCCCGTAAATGAGGTCCATGCTCAGCGACTTGAAATGCTCGGCGCGAATTGCGGCCACCAGCGCTGTGACTTCATCCACGCTGTTGAAGCGATTGACGGCCTGCTGCACGTCCGCATCAAAATCCTGTACGCCCATGCTCACGCGGTTGAAACCCAGGCGGCGCAGGTGCGCGATCCGGGTGGTAGCCATACCGCCCGGGTGGATTTCGATGGAGAACTCGCCGCTGTCGTCATCTGCCAAATGGAAGTGGCGCCGGGTCTGTGCCATCAGTTCCTGCATCTCGGCATCCGAGATATAGGTGGGGGTGCCGCCGCCCCAGTGCAGCTGGCGCACCGTGCGGCCCGGGTTCACATGCTCCGCCTGCAGCGCGATTTCGCGGTACAGCACCTGCAGGTAGTCGGTTGCCCGTTGCCGGTTCGCAGTGATGATCTTGTTGCAGGCGCAGTAGTAGCAGACGGTGTTGCAGAACGGGATATGAAAATACAGCGACAGCGGTGCACGCGACACGTTGCTGGCCTTTATCGCTTCGCGCCACAGTGAGTCACTGACATCCTCCTGAAACTGGGCGGCGGTCGGGTACGAGGTATAGCGCGGCCCCGCGAGGTTGTAGCGCGCGATCAGCGCGGGGTCCCACAGTGAGTCTCCGGTCAATTGGGGTTGAGCCACGTGTAGCGCGGTCATGGTACCTGGCCTGTTGCAGAATCAGCGCGCAGTGTAATGCGCGCGTGCCCGCAACCTGTTGACCTGCATCAAACCATCGCGCGGCTCAATGCTCCCTGGGCACACCGCGAGACTCGGACGCCACGTTGGCGTCGACATCTGGTCCACTCGGCAACCGGATGAAATGTTCAATCGGAAAGTCGAGCGCATCGCGGTCGCTGTCGAGCACGATCAATCCGGGCTCGTCGGTGGTCAGCCAGGCGCCACAGGCCTCGCCCGCATCGCAAATGAACAGGTCGTTGTCGGCGTCAGTGCCGGCAAACACCTGGTAGGTGCCGTCTGGCAGGTCCTGGAAGCGGAAGGCATAGCGGCCCGCCTCCGCGCGCGCCACGCTTTGTGCAATCGCGGCGTCAGTGGTGGGGTCGTAGACGATAATGTAGAGCACTCCGACGTCCGCCACTGCGGCATCGCCCACGGAGAGCAGCGCGCGAACCTGCACGCTGTTGGCACTGGAGCGCGCGCTCACCGTGGCGGAATAGAGACCGTCAGCCAGGCCACTGCGATCAACCTGCAGCCGGTAGCGGCCCAGACCAGCGGCATCGACCTCCAACGCGCTGACGCTGAGCCAGCTGGCGTCGCTGTCGAAACCCAGCACCTGCAGGTCGCCACTGCCGCCGTTGCTGAGGGTGATGTCCAGTTGCTCTCTGGCACCGCCAAAGTTGAGCGACTGGCTGGACGCCCGCAAGGTGGCAGGCGGCGTGAACGTCTCGCCGATACTGGCCAGCGCGGCTTCCACCGCCTTGCGTGCGTTCACCAGTCCGTGGCCGTAAAGCTCGTCGCGGCCAGCACTGCCGAGGTCGTCGGTGAGGCTGCCGCTCTGCAGCAGCGATTCCAGCTGCAGCCCGTCCAGCTGCGGATTGATACTCTTCATGAGCGCGATAACGCCCGACACATGCGGTGCGGCCATCGAGGTGCCGTTGAGAAAGGTGTAGGCGAATTCCACGCCGCCGTCATCGGCGGAGCCGCCGGTACTGAGGATGCCGTCCGGGTAGCCATCGCCGTTGAAATCGGTACTGCCATCACCACCGGGCGCGCTAATGTCGATTGATGTGCCGCGGTTGCTGTAGCTGGCAATCTCTCGCTGTGCGTCTACCGCAGCGACGGAAATAACCCCGTCGTATGCCGCCGGATAGGCCGGTGCACGGGTGGCCTCGTTGCCGGCCGAGGCCACCACGATGGTGCCGCGCTCGCGCAACTCGCGGTACAGCGCCTGATTCATCTGGCTAAAACCCTCACCGCTCAGGCTCAGGTTGATGATAGCTGCCGCGGCGGGGGGGAAGGTACCGGAGTCGTTGGCGAGACCGGCGGCGAAGCGCACGGCTTGTGCCACGTCGTAGGACGTGCCGCCCCCGTCATCGAGTGCCCGCAGGGGCATCACGCGGGCGCCCCAGGCGACGCCGCTGACGCCAATGCGGTTGTTGCCCCGCGCCGCCACGGTGCCTGCAACGTGAGTGCCGTGAAAGCGGCTATTGCCCGGGTTGGCGCGGTTACCTGGGTCCTCGGGGTCGGGGTCGATACCGTCGCCATCGGCTGCGGGGTCGCGCACGAAGTCGTAGCCTGCCACCAACTGACCCGCCAGATCGGGGTGATCGGACAGGATGCCGGTATCAATGACCGCGACGACGATGCCCGGATCGCCAATGGTCACATCCCAGGCTGCGGGAAGACCAATCAGCGGGTAGTGCCATTGCAGATCGTAGGCGCTGTCGTTCGGCTCCAGCGCGGTGTGCAGACGGTAATTGGGTTCGACGTGGCGCACGTCAGGCTGTCGGCGCAGTTGCTTTACACTGATGAGCGTCTCCCAGCGCTCGCGGCGGGCGCTGTTCTGGAAGTCGTTTTTGCGACGCGCAGCCGTGCCCAGCCGCTGTCGTTCCGCCTGGCCGGCCAGAATTTCGAGCAGACGCGCGCGGCCGGGGCCGCCAGCACGTTCCTGCATTCCCATCTGGTAGGCCAGATCGGCGTGAAAGAAGCCCGGTGCGAGGATCTCGCTTTCCGCGAATTCCACGATGATTTCGCCGGGTACCAGCTCGGCATCCGTGCGCGGTGCGCTGTCGAGTGCCGGGCTGCCAACCGCCAGGATATAGTTGGTTGCACCGAGAAACGCCGTCACATTCACCAGGTAGGTGCCGTTTTCCGGCGCTGTAACCGTTTCGATTTCGCCGGTTTCTACCGAGAAGTCGATCACTTCTCCCGCCTCGTTGTAGAGATACAGGTCCGCATCCGCGTCTTCAAAGTCCGCTACCAGCAGGGTCACCGACTGGGCCGCCAGTAGCTCCAGGCGGAAGTAGTCGTCGATGTCACCCCTGAGTTGCGAGCGTCCCTCGGCCCCAGTCCCCGGTTGGTTGATATAGCCGCCCAGGGTTACCGGGTTGGCGAGCGCTTGTGCGCTGCCCGGCGTGTCGTTTGGCGTATAGAGGCTGGCGGTGTCGTTGGTATCGCCGTCTACTGCCTGGTTGCTGGAGGCGAGCACGGTGCCGCTCAGGTCCCAGCGGCCGGCTGCCTCCCCTGCGACCGTAATACTGGTGGATGCACTGGCGCTCGCCCCCTGGTTGTCGGTTACGCTCAGCGAGAACGCGAGGACGGTGTCAGCGCCAACGACGGGCGCTGTGAAGCGGGCGGTGGCCGTTTCCTCGCCGACAATGGCCACGGCCGGGCCTTGTGTCTGGCGCCATTGATAGCGGCTGATGCTTCCATCGGTGTCACGCGAGCCGCTGCCTTCGAGCGTAACCTCGCTGCCACCTGCCACGGAAGACGGGCCCGTTACCTGTGCAATGGGCGGTTGATTGGCGGCTGGCTGGGTTTCACCGCCGCCCCCGCCGCCGCAAGCCGCGAGCAATGCGGCCAGCCAGAGCCCGCAGAATAGCCTGGTGCCCACTTGGCTGGCGCTGTAATTGTGCTTTGGCATGGTGATGATTCCCGCGAGTGTCCCCGGCAGTATAGCGACAAATTCCGGCCTGCAACCCTGCGGGTTGGCGTGTCGCTTTCGCCGTCTGATTTCGTCCAGCCACTGCCCAGGAAAAGCCGTGGATTTGTTGCTTTTGGAAAGGCATTGCTCTAATTTGTACACACGTGTGCAATTTTTGTGCAGCGCCCATTCATCAACAATAATGCAATGGTTATTTGCAGAGAGAGAAGGTCATGTCCGATAAATTGATAGTGGTATCGTCCGACTGCCACGCCGGCCTCCATATCGCCGACTACAAGCCCTATGTTGAGTCCAAGTATCACGACATCATGGACACCGCCGTGCCGGTGCAGATCGAGATCACGGACAAGGCGGAACAAAGCTTCCTGATCAAGGAAATCAACGATGCCTGGCGCGAGCCCATCAAGAAGCAGCTCACCGGCGCATGGGACTACGACGAGCGTATTGCCATGCTGGAGCAGGATGGCATTGCGGCTGAGGTGATTTTCCCCGACGGCATCACCGAGATGAACACGCCACCTTTTGGTGCGGGGCTGGGACTTTCGCCGCGCAATGCGGTGCCGGAACTGCAGTGGGCGGGCGCGATGGCGCACAACCGCTGGTTGGCCGAGTTTTGTGCCAACGACCCGGCTCGACATATCGGTGTCGCCTCCATTCCCCTGTTGTGGGATGTCCAGCAGGCAGTGGACGCCGTGCGCTGGTGCGTCGACAACGGCCTGAAGTCCGTGATGATCCCGACACTCTGGGGTGACAATGACCCCTACCACCATGTCAAGTACGACCCGTTCTGGGAAGTGTGCCAGGAGCTGGGCGTGATTGTTCACTTTCACTCGGGCCCGGCACCGCAGCCCGAGTACTTCGGCGAGCAGTGGCCAATGGAAGACCTGAGCGACAAGCTGCCGGGTGCCATGGGTATTTACGTGTCCGAAGTCATGTGGTGGTTGTATCGCCCACTCACTTTCATGATCTGGGGCGGCGTTTTCGAGCGTTTCCCGCGGTTGAAGGTCGTGCTCACCGAGGGGGGTACGGTGTTCATGCTGCCACCCTGGTTGCGTTTGTTGGACCACAACTATTTTGATGTACAGTTCTCGGCCAAGCTGGGTGACTTCCGCAGCCATCTGTCGATGTCCCCGGGCGAGTACTTCCAGCGCAACGTCGCCGTCGGCGCCTCCTGCGTGCCGCGCGCAGACATTGAGCTGCGCAATATCATCGGCATCGACAAGATGATGTGGGGCAGCGATTATCCGCACCCCGAAGGGACCTGGCCGCACACGCAGGAGTATTACCTCAATACATTTGCCGGCATCCCGGAAAAGGATGGACGCAAGATCCTCGGCGAAAACGCGATTGCCTGGTACGGGCTTGATCGCGCTCGCTTGCAGGCAGTGGCCGACAGAATCGGCCCCAGCAGTGCCATTTTCCACGCCACGGGAGAAGCCGCATGACAAAGATAGTCGAAGCCTGCGAGGCAAAAACCAACACCACGCCGGAGTTTCCGATGGGTTGGTACTCCGTGGCACGCAGCCACGAGCTGCAAGTGGGGGAAGTGAAGCGTGTGCACGCCTTCGATCGCGAGTTTGCGCTGTATCGCACGCGTTCGGGCCAGGCCGTGTTGCAGGATGCGTTCTGCCCGCACCTTGGCGCCCACCTGGGCGTGGAGGGGCGTGTCGTCGGTGAATCCCTGCGCTGCCCGTTCCACGGCTGGCGTTTCGATACGCAGGGCCAGTGCGTGGAAATCCCTTACTGTGACGAGATTCCGGAGCGTGCGCGTGTTCGCACCTGGCACACGGAAGAGGGCAATGGCGAGGTCTACATCTGGTTTCACCCACAAAACCTGGCGCCCAAATGGCCCCTGCCGCAGTTGCTGGAGCTTAGCGATGAACACTGGACCGCACCGCGCTACGCGGAGTTCGAGGTTCCCGCCCATATCCAGGATATTGCGGAAAACTCCTGCGACCCGGTGCATTTTCGCTACGTGCACAAGCAGCCCGATGTGCCGCCCTCGGAAGTCACCATTGATGAAGACGGACGCACGCTGCACCTGCGTTCGGATTCCAGCCAGTCGCAGTTTCCCAGCCAGCTGCACGCCATGGTGTTGAACCCGGGCCTGGCGGTGGTGCGCACCAGCTACGGGCCCAACGCCGAAATGGTGGTGTACAACAGTGCGCAGCCTATCGACCGGCACACCACGCTGCTGCGCTGGACCCTGACTGTGCGCCGGGAGATTGAAGATCTGGCAGGCGATGATGTGATGAAGGGCATTATTGCCGGCATCCAGGACGACTACCCGATCTGGGCCAACAAGGTGCATAAACACAAGCCGGTGTTCTGCCGGGAAGACAAAACGCTGGTGATGTACCGCAAGTGGGTGCGCCAGTTCTATATCAACGCTGAGGATGTAAGCTGATATGCGCGACTTTACAGGCAAGGTGGCCGTGATAACCGGTGGTGCGAGCGGAGTGGGTCGGTCACTGGCATTTGCCCTCGGTCGTCGAGGGGCCCGCATAGTGGTGGGCGACGTCGATGAAACGGCCATGGCCGATATCGATCAGGCACTGGCGGCGGAGGGTATCGAGGCGCGGGTGGCGCATTGTGATGTCACCAGCGCGGCCAGCCTCGAGAGTCTCGCGAATGTGGCCACTGAGCATTTCGGCGACATACAGCTGGTGTTTGCCAACGCCGGCATTGGTGCGGGGGAGTCCGGCGCCATGTGGGACTACTCCGAGAAGGACTGGCAGTGGTGCTTCAACGTCAACATCTGGGGTGTTATCAACTCCATCCGCGTGTTCATGCCGCGCCTGATTGCTGCCAATGAGGCCGCTCACTTCGTGGTCACCGGTTCGGGCAACGGCGCACTGTTGGTGTTCCCCGATGCTCCTATCTACACTGCGAGCAAGGCCGCGGTGCACGCCATCACCGAAAATTTGCACTATCAGGTGCAGGCGGCACAGAGCCCGGTGAAGGTGAGTGCTCTGTTCCCCGGCCCGCACGTGGTGGAGACGGGCCTCTTCAACTCCGGCCGTGTGCGCCCGGAGGCATTGAAGAAAGAGGTCGAAGGCAATGCATCCGGTATCAGTTCCGTCGATGACATGAAGCGTATGGCAGCGGAGTACGGTATCGACTTGCAGACCACGCACCCCGATGAAGTGGCGGCAATGGCCGTGGCGGGGCTGGAGGAGGACGCTTTCTGGCTGCTGGCTACAACGCCGGAGACTGACGAAAAAATCCGCGCCCGGGCGGACATGATCCTCAATCGCACAACGCCGGCGCCCAACATGGTGGGCGGCTGAACGCTGCCCCCGATCTTCATAACCAGAATAGGGAAGAAAGCCAATGACCTCAGCAGAAGGTGCCCCCCAGGGCAATACGGGCGACATTGCCAACTGGCCGATGCTCAAGATCGTGTATCGCACTGACCCCGAAGCAATCGCCGCGGTGTTGCCTCCGGGTATTACCCCGGGGGCCGACCCACACGTCAACCTCACCATTTACAACGTGCCGGTGCCGGACGAGCCAGAGTACGGCATTTTGCAAACCGTGAATGCGGACTACGACGGCGTCGCAGGCGAGTACGCGCTCGGCTACGGTATTGACCAGGAGTCGGCCATCTTCATCAGCCGCGACCACAATGGCCAACCCAAATACCCCTGCCAGACAGACTATTACCGCTTGGGGTCTGCAGTGCGCGCGCGCTGCACACACCAGGGCTACACGTTTGTCGAGTTTCGCGGTACTGCGAGTGGCGAGAACGAACCACAGGCGGAGTTTGATCTGCACGAGTGGTGGGTGAAGTTCTCTCTCGCAGTGGGCGCCATGCCCGATGCTGCCAACGGCTATGATTTTCCGCCCCATGTGGTGCATGTAGTGAGCCGCTATGGCTGTGCCTGGAAAGAGCGGGTCGATGGGGAGCTGGTGCTGCACGATAGCCCCTGGGATCCGCTGGCGAGCCGCTTACCCCTGCGTGAGCAGATCTCGGCGCACCTCTGGTGGCCGACCTTTCTGGGGCGCGATATCAAGCTCGCCGGCAAGCTTGACCCGGAGGCGTTCAAGCCCTTTACAGATACCATTTCCGGCTCGCGCTGGAAGGGAAGCCAGGGCGGTCCTCTGCGTACCTGAAAGGAGCGCAAAAAAAAGGCCTGCCCCGTGAGGGGCAGGCCGTTGAATGCGGTGGCGTGAAGCCTAGCGCAGATCGAAGCGGTCCAGGGTCATCACCTTGGTCCAGGCTGCAACGAAATCGTTCACGAACTTCTCCTGTGCATCGTTGGCGGCATAGACTTCGGCGATGGCTCGCAGCTCCGAGTTGGAACCGAACACCAGGTCGACTGGTGTCGCCGTCCACTTGAGCTCGCCACTGGCGCGGTCACGGCCCTCGTACACCCCTGCGGTGTCTTCCGACTTGGACCACACGGTGCCCATGTCCAGCAGGTTGACGAAGAAGTCGTTGCTCAGTGTGCCGGGGCGACTGGTGAAGACACCGTGGTCAGCATCACCCGTGTTGGCATCCAGAGCCCGCAGACCGCCCACCAGCACCGCCATTTCCGGTACAGACAGCGTCAACAGGTTGGCCCGATCGACCAGCTGGTCGGTGGGCGAACGCAGGGCGTCGGCGCTGTAGTAGTTGCGGAAGCCATCGGCTTTCGGCTCAAGTGGCGCGAAGGAGGGTGCATCGGTCATCTCCGCTGTCGCATCGGCACGACCGGGCACAAAGGGCACTTCTACTTTCACGCCCGCCTCCTTGGCCGCCTGCTCAATGGCAGCCGCACCGCCGAGGACGATCACATCAGCCAGCGACACCTGCTTCTTGCCGCGCCGTTGTGCATCGTTGAACTCGGTTTGTACGGACGCCAGTGTGCTCAGCACCTTGGCCAGTTCCTCGGGGTTGTTCACCGCCCAGTCTTTCTGCGGTGCAAGACGAACCCGTGCGCCGTTGGCGCCACCGCGCATATCGGAGCCGCGGTACGACGATGCTGAAGCCCAGGCGGTGCGAATCAGTTCAGGCACGGTGAGGTCGGTGTCGAGAATCGCTTCCTTGAGTTTGCGGATGTCCTTGGCATCCACCAGCTCGTAGCTCACCTCGGGTATCGGATCCTGCCAGATCAGCGCTTCCTCGGGTACGTCGTCACCCAGGTAGCGGGCGCGCGGCCCCATGTCGCGGTGCGTCAGCTTGAACCAGGCACGGGCAAAGGCGTCTTCAAAGGCCTTGGGGTTCTCCAGGAAGTTCTGGGAGATCTTGCGGTAAGCCTGGTCAAACTTCAGTGACAGGTCGGTGGTGAACATGATGGGTTGGTGTGCCTTGCCGGCCACGTGCGCATCCGGCACGGTGTTGGCGGCCTGGCCGTCCTTCGGCACCCACTGGATGGCACCTGCGGGGCTGCGGGTCTGCTCCCATTCAAAGGCGAACAGGTTGCTAAGGTACATCATGCTCCACTGCGTGGGAGCCGCCGTCCAGGCACCTTCCAGACCGCTGGTCACAGTGTCTTCGGCGTTACCCTTGCCACAGGAGTTCGTCCAGCCCAGGCCCTGTTCTTCCAGTCCCGCAGCGGCGGGCTCGGGGCCGACACAGTCGTCTGGCTTGTGCGCGCCATGTGCCTTGCCGAAGGTGTGGCCACCGGCGATCAATGCCACGGTTTCCTCATCGTTCATGGCCATGCGGCCAAAGGTGTCGCGGATGTCCTTGGCGGCCAGTAGTGGGTCGGGGTTGCCGTTTGGGCCTTCTGGGTTCACATAGATCAAACCCATCTGCACCGCAGCCAGCGGGTTGGCGAGCTTGCGATCACCGCTGTAGCGCTCGTCGGCGAGGAACTCATCCTCCGGACCCCAGTACACCAGGTCGGGCTCCCAGTCATCTTCGCGACCACCAGCAAAGCCGAAGGTCTTGAAGCCCATGGACTCCATGGCCACGTTGCCGGTAAGGGTCATCAGGTCTGCCCAGGAAATGCTGCGGCCGTATTTCTGCTTGATGGGCCACAACAGGCGGCGGGCCTTGTCCAGGCTCACGTTGTCAGGCCAGCTGTTCAGCGGTTCGAAACGCTGCTGGCCACCGCCCGCACCGCCGCGGCCATCCGCGATACGGTAGGTGCCCGCCGCGTGCCACGCCATGCGAATGAAGAATGGACCGTAATTGCCGTAGTCTGCTGGCCACCAGTCCTGCGAAGTGGTGAGGACGGCTTCAATATCTTCCTTCACGGCATCCAGATCGAGCTCGTTGAAGGCTGCCGCATAGTCGAATTCCTCGCCCATCGGGTTGGATTCCGCGGCGTGCTGGCGCAGCGGCGAAAGGTTGAGTTTCTCAGGCCACCAGAACTGGTTGGACATGGGCGCTTGCTGGGCGCTGGCGAGACTGGATGACACGGCAAGTGCCACCGCGGCCAGCAAAGGCATTTTCTTAGTATGCATTGCAACCTCCTGGGTAGTTACGCAAGTCAAAACACGGCGAATGCCGCGGGTAGCAACATTCGAGATTTCACCATAACGCGCTTTCGGCTCATTGGTATACTAAAAAAAAACGCAAGAACCGATCGATATTTTCGATTCACTATCGTGTTCCCGCGTTGCAGCGCGGTACAACGCAGGGCGCGCGGTGATCTGCCTTCGGCTGGTAAGCGGCTTGCGCCCCGTACTCGGACAGGTAATTATGCGGGTTTGATTTGGGGCGGGGAGCTGTCATTTTGGTCTCGAGTGCGGTTCAGGCGCTGCAATTAACTCTGGTCGTGGTGAGCCTGGTGTTTGCCGGAGCGTGTTTTCTCGGGTGGCGCCTGTTTGAGCACCCGCGACACGCGTTGATCTGGAGTGGTGCGTTTCTGCTCGCCGCACTGCAGTACAGCTTGAACCTGATGCGCGATGCGGCGCCGTCCTACGAATGGTGGTGGGTTACCGTCAATGTAGTGTCGTGCCTGCTGGTACTGGGTGCCGTCCTCGGTCACAGGGTGAGGCTGGGCCTCCCGTCGCCCGCGTCGGTGCTGGTTGCGATTGTGTTGGCAGTTGCTGTCATACAAGTGATGTTCACGCTGATGCTGCCGCGCGATGATGTGCGCGTTGCCCTCGGCCCCGGGTTTGCCTGCGTCGCCTTCCTGCACGTCGCCTGGGTGCTGTATCGGCACGGGCCTGAGCCACGGCTTGCCCAATACGTGGCCGCTTGTGTGCAGCTGTTGTTTGGCCTGGCCCAGGGGCTGGCGGCAATCGTCGCCCTGCAGTTCGGGCCGGAGTCAACGGCGCAACAGCGGGATGCCTATAATCTGGTCAACTTCGCGTTTATGCCCACCTTCTTTGTGGCAATGGGAGTGACCGTGATTTTCCTGCTCGCCACCGACCTGTCCAACCGGCTGCGCCTGCAGGCCATCACCGACCAGTTGACCCAGGTTGGCAACCGGCGCGGTTTCCTGATCGCGGCGGACCTGCTGATGTCCGGCGCGCGTCGCCATCAGCGGCCCCTGGCCGCTGTTCTGGCGGACATCGATCACTTCAAGAGCATCAATGACCGTTACGGGCATGCAGTAGGCGACAGAACACTGGCGCATTTCGCGCAAATATTGCGCGACTGTGTGCGCAGCGAGGATGCCATAGGCCGTGTGGGGGGGGAGGAATTCGCTATCATGATGGGCGAATCCAGTACCGAGGACGCCGGTCGCATGGTTGCCCGTGTGCAGCAGATGTTGCTGGAAAGGCCGCTGCTGGAGAATGGGCAGGTGATTGCGCTGACTGCAAGCTTTGGCATTGCCGAGCTGCACGGCGAAGACAACAAAGAGGACCTGCTGTTGCGAGCGGACCAGGCCCTGTATGAAGCCAAGGCATCCGGCCGCGACGCCGTGCGTGTGGCCGGCAATCGGCATCTCGTGGGTATGGTATCTCATGGCTGAGTTGACCATACTGGCTGGCGCAATCCTGTTCGCATAACCATAAAGCTCAATGACCCGGAGTCCTGAATGTCGCTGCGCAAAGCCAAGCATGCCCTCACCCTGTTCTTGATGAAGACCCTTGCGGGGCTCGCCCCCTCGCCGGCGTATATGGTGTATCTCGGTTCTGGCAGTGCTGCCCAGCTCTGCCGGCATATTGTGCGCAGCGGGGCCGGCAAGCTGCTGGTAGTGACCGACAAACCCCTGCGTGAGCTTGGAATCGTCGATCAGGCCATCGCAGCTCTGGCCGATGCAGGCTTGCCCACGGTGATGTATGACGGTGTGGAGCCGAACCCGACCTATGCCCAGGTTGCCGCTGGCCGCGCGTTGATGCGCGAGCACGGCTGCGATGCGGTGCTGGCAATTGGCGGTGGCTCCTCCATTGATGCCGCCAAAATCATCGCCGCCTCGGCTACCAGCGAGGAGGATCCGAAAACCTGGGTGGGGTTTGGCAAGGTCAAGCACGACGTGCCGACGTTGTACGCTATCCCCACCACATCTGGCACCGGCTCCGAAGCGACCATGGGTGCCGTGATTTCCGACTCCGTCAGTCATGAAAAGGGTGTGATATCCGGAGCCCCCCTGTTGCCGGCGGCGGTTGCCCTTGATTCTGATCTCATGCTCGGCATGCCGGCGCCGATTACCGCGGCAACTGGCATGGACGCCCTGACGCACGCGATTGAAGCGTTCATCTGCGTGTGGGACCGGGGCACGCGCAAGGCCCATGCGAGCATGGCGGTGCGGTTGATCTTCGCCCACCTGCGGGACGCCGTGGCCGATGGCAGCAATCGCGAAGCGCGTGATGCCATGGCGCTTGCCGCCTATTACGCGGGTATCGCCATCAATCAGGTGAACGTCGGCAATGTGCACGCGATCGCACATCAGATCGGCGGCAAGTACGGTATTCCCCACGGTCTCGCCAATTCCCTGGTGCTGCCGCACGTATTGAATTTCTGCCGCACAGAATCCGAGCAGGAGCTGGCGGAGCTCGCCGTGCTCGCCGGTGTTGGTGAGGCCGGTCAGGATACTGCGCGACTGGCAGGCCAGTTCATTGATGCGGTCGTGCAGTTGCGTGCCGACGTGGGTATGCCGGAAACCTCGGACCGTATCCGCCCGCAGGACTACGGCTACCTCACCGACCTGGCGCTGAAGGAATGTGAGAGTTATCCGGTGCCCAAGTTGCTGGAGCGCGATCCTACCCTGGCGATTCTGCGCGCAATCACGGCCTGACCCTCAAGGGCCCGCCCCGCGCGGTGCCCTCTGGGCCCCGCCGAGCACGGTGTGCTGGCAGGCTTAGCGGTGCCCTGTCGAGTGGAGTGTGTCCAACCACTGACGGGTCAGCGCCATAAAGTGCTGAAAATCCTTGCCGGGCCCCTGTGAACAGGCGAAACCGTGCTCCGCGTCGGCATAGTGCTGCAGGGTCAGCGGTACACCCGCACCTTCCAGCGCCGACCCCAGTGCCCGGCCCTCGTCACGCAATGGGTCGCGTTCGGCTGTGACCAGCAGACAGTTTGGCAGGGTGTGCAGGTCATTGCGCCGTGCCAGCAGGGCACCGGCGGCCGCTGCATCTTCGGCTCCCTGTCCCGCCAGCCAGGTATCCCAGAACCAGCGCATGATGCCGCTGGTGAGGGTCTGTCCACGTGCACACTCGATATGCGACGGATAGGGGTGGCTGTAGTGGTCCACGACCGGGTAGATCAACAGTGCCCCCGCCAGCCGTGCGAGCATGTCGGGGCCAAGTGCCAGCCCGGTGCAGGCGGCGAGGTGGCCGCCCGCGCTGTCGCCGGCGAGTACGAAGCTGCCATTGCTGGGGCCGATGCTCTCGGCGTGACGCGCCAGCCAGTGGGTAGCCGCCAGGCAGTCCTGCAGAGCAGCAGGGCAGGGGTGTTCAGGTGCCAGCCGGTAATCCACGGCGACTACGGTGCAGCCGGTGTGTTCACGGAGCTGCTGACAGAAGGGGTGGTGGCTGATGAGATCGCCAATGACCCAGCCACCGCCGTGGAAATAGATAATCAGGGGTTTGCTGGCGCCGACTTTGCTGCTGTACATTCGCGCCTGCAGTTGCCCTTGTGGCCCCGGTAGTTGCAGGGTGCTGTAGGCGGCGTCGGTAAACTTCCCGCGCCAGGCCTGCGCGTTGGTGTGCCGGTAGTAGCGGCGCGTGGCCCAGACTCTCAGTGCTTGCAACATGGTGCGAAGACGCGCTCCTGCGGATCAGTCGAAGGCGATGGATTCAGGGAGCTGGAAGTACCAGCGCACGCCCGCGTCGTCGGTGTTGAAATCGATCTGGCGCCGGCGCCGCAGGCAGTTCAGGTGGGCGATGGTTTCCCCCGTGGCCAGGCTCAGGTGATGCTCGGTGATCTCGCGTTTGAACAGGGCGGGAAAGCAATCCACGACCCGCTTCGGCTCGGACAGGTGATCGTAGAGCTGGTTGAGCTCCTTCTTGTGCGTTTCTATCAGCTGGGTCAGGCGCACATGCAGGCCGTAAAAAGGTGCTTCGTGAGCGGGCAGGACCAGCAGGTCTTCAGGCAGCAATTCTCGAATGCGGGCGCAGGACTGCAACCACTCCTGTAGCGGGTCACTGTCCGGTTCAGTCGGAAATACGCTGACATTCGGCGTGATCCGCGGCAGCACCTGGTCGCCTGAAATCAGCAGTTTCAGCGCCGGGCAATACAGGCAGGCGTGCTCCGGTGAGTGCCCGCTGCCCACAATCACCTGCCAGTAGCGCCCGCCAATGGTCAGCGTTTCCCTATCCTTGAGGCGGTGGAAGCTGTCGGGCAGGCGATACACTGCGCGACCGAAGCCGCCAAACGCGCGACGATAGTTGTCGATCTGTTCCTCGCTATAGCCCGCGGCCTTGAAGTAGCGAATCGCCACCTCGGGAGCCGGCTTGCCGGTGTCACTCACCAGGGAGCGACACATCAGATACTCTTCCCGTGTCATCAGCAATTGGCAATCGAAGCGCTCTGTCAGCCAGCCAGCCAGACCCACGTGATCGGGGTGCATGTGCGTGCAGATCACGCGTGTGATGCGCTTGCCGCTGAGGAAGCCGCTGAACAGGGTCTCCCAGATTTCCCGTGAGCGCGGCAGGTCGAGGCAGGTGTCGACCACAACCCAGCCATCGCCATCCTCGAGCAGCCAGATGTTGATGTGATCCAGGCCCATGGGCATAGGGAAGCGCACCCAGTAGACGCCCTCGGCAACTTGCTGCGGCACACCCGGTTCCGGATTGATGGCGCGCGTCCAGGGGTAGGTCAGGCCGGCGTAGTTTTCGGGGTTGGCTACGAGCATCGAGAGTTCCAGGCTGAAAGTGGCGAGTCGGCTATGTTCGGCGTTGGTGGCGGGAAAGTCCAGCGTGCGGCGTTGGGGCAGCGCGGCATACAAACGCGCAAGGTGCGACCGCGTGCTTTTCATCCCCGCACTTCTACCGTATTCTGCGCGTTTTTCCGGCGGACCTGTCATGTCAACGACCGACACGCTGCGCCTGCTGTTGCTCTCCTCGCTGTGGGGCTTTTCTTTTATTTTCATGCGTGTGGCGGTGCCCGAATTCGGTGTCTTGCCGCTGATTCTGGTACGCATGCTGCTGGGTACACTGTTGCTGCTGCCACTGCTGTGGCGCCGCGATTATCTGCGGCTTGTGCGCGCCCATGCATGGCCCCTGTTTCTGGTGGGGTTGTCTAACGCGGCACTGCCGTATTCTTTCCTCGCCCTGGCCACGCTGCGCCTTGAGGCCGGTGTCACCTCCCTGATCAATGCGGCCACGCCCCTCTGCACCGCGTTGTTGGGCGCGGCGTTTTTCGCCACGCCCATTGTGCGCAGGCAAGTACTCGGGCTGGCACTGGCCTTTGCCGGTGTCGCCGTGTTGTCTGCCGGACGGCTGGATTTCAGTGCCGGCGGCGAAGGCTGGTTTATTGTGTCTGCTCTGGCGGCAACGCTCTGCTACGGGTTCGCGGGCAATTATTCGCGCACACGGCTGGCGCACCTGCCTACCCGGGTGCTGGCCGCGGGCAGCAGCGCTGCAAGCGGCGTGATTCTGTTGGTGCCCGGGGTACTGCTATGGCCTGCGGAGCCGGTGAGCGGCATGGCCTGGGGTGCCGCCGTGGGCCTCGGTGCCGTGAGTACCGCGGCAGCGCTGTTGCTTTATTTCGCCCTGCTCTCAAGTGCGGGCGCCACGGCCACTTCCACCGTTACCATGCTGGTGCCGGTAAGCGCGTTGGTCTGGGGCTATGTGCTGCTGCAGGAGCCGATTACCCTGCAGGTATTGACCGGCATGGCGATCACCCTGCTGGGTACCGGTATTGCCACCGGTGTGCTCCGGTCATGGCGACACAGCCCCCCGACGTGAACGCGCCCGGGAGTGTTAGCTGACGCTGCGTTGCTGATCGCTCCAGTAGCGGGCGCGCACGGCTTTCTTGTCCGGTTTGCCCACCGGCGTCAGTGGAATCGCATCCAGGTAGTCCACACTCTTGGGTGCCTGTACCGATCCCTTCGCGTCCTTTACCAGCTGTTTCAGCTCGGCAGTCAGCGCGTCGTCAGCGGTAATGCCCGGCTTCAGCACCACCACTGCCTTGACCGACTCACCCCACTGCGCATCGGGTACGCCAATGACCGCCACCTGTTGCACCGCCGAGTGGCGATTGAGCACATCCTCCACCTCTCTGGGGTAGACGTTGAAGCCGCCGGTGACAATCATGTCCTTGGTGCGGTCGACGATGTGCAGGAAGCCATCCTCGTCCAGGCGCCCGACATCTCCGGTGTGCAGCCAGTCGCCGGCAAAGGCTTGAGCGGTGGCCTCGGGCATGTCCTTGTAGCCAGTCATGATCAGCGGGCCGCGCACACAGATCTCACCGGGCTCGCCGTTTGCCACCGGGTTGCCTTCGGTATCCAGCAGGGCCAGCGGCACCCACGGGGACGGTCGACCACAGGCACCGAGACGCTCGGGTTTACCCAGGTCGTGCTCCTGGCGGCGCATATTGGCCACCACCATCGGTGCCTCCGACTGACCGAAGAACTGGTAGAACACCTGTCCCCACAGCTCGATGGCCTGGCGCAGGCGCGCGGGGCTCATCGGCGAGGCGCCATAGAAGATGGACTGCATGCTGGACATATCGGCGCTCTGTGCGCGGGGTGAGTCGAGCAGAAAGTACAGCATCACCGGCACCAGCATGGTGGCGGTGATGCGATGCTGTTCCACCATGTCAAAAAATGCATCCGGGCTGAACTCCTGCATGACATAGAACGCGCCGCCCTTTTGCAGCACGGGAATGAAGAATGCTGCAGCCGCGTGGGAGAGCGGGGTCGCAATCAGCATGCGCAGGTCGTCCGGGAATTCCCATTCGGCCAGTTGAATCTGGGTCATGTAGCTGGTGACGCGGAAGCTGCTCATCACGCCTTTGGGCCGCCCCGTGGTGCCCCCGGTGAAATTGATGGAAGAGATATCCTCCGGGCTGACGTCGGGGGCCACCAGGGGCTGTGGCGCGAAACCGTCGGCCAGCGCCAGGTAGTCGGTGCCCTGCGCGCTGGGGCCAAACGCCAGCAGGTGTTTTACCCCCGGTACCCGCTGCTGCAGTGCGCTGGCGTGCGCTTCGAATGTGGTGGGGTCGTAGATCAGTGCGTCAATCTCCGCGGCCTCGAGCACAAAGGCGTGGTCATCCAGTGATCCCAGCGGGTGCAGCGGCGTGCCGATACAGCCATTGAGCTGCATCGCCGCGATATTGGCCAGTACCTCCGGGCGGTTGCCGGAAATAACGGCGACGCGGCTGCCTTTACCCAGGCCGGTGGCCTGCAGTGCTTGCACCAGCTGGCTGGTGCGTTCACGCACTTCGCGGTAGGTCGCCACTTTGTCGCCAAGGAACAGGCAGGGCTGGTCGTGATAGCGGTTCAGGCCCTCAATCAGCAGCTGGGGCATCAGTGGGGGCTGGTAGAGTTTCTTATTATCCATGGCTGACCCCCGAGCTTGCTAGTGTTGTGAATCGACGCAGAGCCCGCGGGCCAGTGCGGTGAACATGTCTGCTACGCCCCGCTTGCTGAGCGCGGCATCGACCACCATGCTGGAGCCGTGGAAAGTGCCCGGATAACAATGGATCTCGGTGGACACACCCGCCGCCAGCAGGCGCTGGCCATAGACCAGCGCTTCATCGCGTAGAGGATCAAATTCCATGACGGTGATACAGGCCGGGGGCAGGCCAGCCAGATTTTCTGCGCGCGCCGGGGCGGCCAGTGCGGGAACATCGTCCGCGCCACGCCGCAGTGCATCGCCCAGGTAGTAATCCCAGCTTTGCTCGGCGTTGGGTCGGTGCCAGATAGGTGTGTCGGTAAAGGCCTGCATGCTGGGGGTGTCCAGCCTATCGTCCAGGACCGGTATGGAAAGGAACTGGTAGCACAGCGCCGGCCCGTTCTCGTCGCGCGCACGCAGGGCGCAGGCAGCCGCCAGGCAACCACCGGCACTCTGCCCGATGATCCCGAGGCGCTTGACGTCGATGCCGAGTGTGTCCGCATTGGCTCGCGTCCAGGTCAGTGCCGCGTAGCAGTCATCAAGCGGCCCGGGGAAGGCGGTCTCGGGAGACAGCCGGTAGTCAACCGAGACGACCACAATACGCAGGTTCTGGCTTATGGCGAGACAGGTGGCATGCTCGCTTTCCAGGTTGCCGAATACAAAGCCGCCACCGTGCAGGTACAGCAGCCCCGGCAGGGCGCCATCGACGCCTTCCGGGCGATAAACCCGCACGGTAACATCGGGGGCGCCGTTCTCACCGGGTACGGGGTGGTCGTTGATACTCATGCCGCTGGTGTCCAGCGCCTCGTTGACAGGCCCCACTATAGCGTCCATGGTGGCGCGCATCGTGGCCGGGTCTTTCAGGTCGAAGGGTGGCAGTAGTTCCAGGATCGGGCGCAGCTCGGGATCGATATTGTATTTCATGGTGTTTGGTTCCCTCATTTTATAGTGGGGTTATTGTGTGACGTGCAGCCAGTGCTGTCACCTGCCTGGCGGCGTCTCGAGTGCAAGTATGGAAACCCCTGTGCAGCTTTCTTGCATCGCACAGTGCCCATCCGGGTTGCCGTTCGGGCACTCACCCCTGGCAGTCCAGCACAATCTTGCCGGCTACCGCGCCGGCATCGATCAGCCGGTGCACTTCTGCGGCGTCACGCAACGGGCGGACTTCAGCAACGGCAGGGTGCAGGCGATCATCGCCCAGCCACTGCATGAGGGTGGCGACGTCCGTGCGGAATTCATCAGGCAGTTTTTTCCGCCGGCTGAGAATATTGTAGAAGCTTGAGCTGCGGCCATCCGGCAGCAGGCGCCACAGCCCCAGTAGCTTGGCAAACCCCCACAGCAGGCTGGGTACACTTTCGTCCCCCGTGGTTACCTGCAATGCCCCGAACCCCACCAGGCGGCCGCCTTTTGCGACACAGCGGTAGGAGCGCGACCAGGACTTGCCGCCGATGGTGTCGAACACGGCCTGCACGCCTTTGCCCTGGGTGAGGCGCTGAACTTCAGCCACAAAGTCCGTGTTGCGATAATCGATGGGGGTGGCACCGAAGCTGCGCACCAGGTCGTGCTTGCTCCGCGATGCCGTGCCGTACACCGTCAACTTCAGTTCGCGCGCCAGCTCCAACAGCGCCGTGCCCACCGCGCCACCGGCGGCGTGGACCAGGATGGCATCGCCCGGTTGCAGCGTGCATTCGCGGGTGAGCATCTGCCAGGCAGTGGTGTAGGAAAGCATCATGCACACGGCCTTCACCGGGTCCAGGCCGGCGGGGCAGGGCACTACCTGGTCTGCATCCACGCACAGGTACTGGGTATAGCCGCCAATGGCTGGCATATCCGCTACCGTGTCGCCTACTTGGCATGTGCTTACACCGCTGCCCAGCGCGTCGACGATACCCACCCAGTCGTAGCCCGGGGTAAAGGGCGGCTTTTCTTTCACATCCACATACTGTCCCTGGCGCACGATGGTGTCTGTAAACCCGGTACCGGCCGCCAGAACTTTCACCCGCACCTGCCCTGGGCCGGGCTCAGGGAGTGTGTGCTCCGTCACCAGGTGCAGATTTTCCGGCCCGCCAAATGCGCTGAGCTCAATGCGTTGCCACTCTGTTGCGGTCATGCCTGTTTGTCCTTGATCGAGTGAGCAAGCGAGTATGTCGCCGCAAGAGGCCTCTGTCTAATTTGCTTGCGCAGGCGATGCTTGGTCTGGTGGCCGCAGCTGGCGTATGCTGGTGGCGGAGGTACTTCCGGTTTCTCCCCCGGGAAGACTGTACAGCGCTGCCATCCCAAAGGTCCAAGGAGGTTATGGAGTGACCACTTCGCTGCGCCAGACGAACCTTGCGAAGCTCGCCGGCCAGGAGTTTGATGTGCTGGTGGTGGGCGGCGGCATCAATGGTGCTGTATCTGCCGCCGCGCTGGCGGGCCGTGGTGTCAACGTGGCGCTGATTGAGCGCGAGGATTTTGCCAGCGGCGTCAGCTCGCAGTCATCCAACCTGGCCTGGGGCGGGATCAAGTATCTGGAAAGCTACGAGTTTCTGCTGGTCAACAAGCTGTGCCGTTCACGCAACGAACTCATGCGCGCTTACCCCTCCACAGTAAAGGAAATCCGTTTTTTCACCACCATCCAGAAAGGCTTCCGCTGGCCGCCGCTGGTGATTTTTCTGGGGAGTCTCCTGTACTGGGTAATGGGGCGTTTCAAGACGGCACCACCACGCTATGTGAGCGCTCGCAAGCTGGAGGCGACTGAGCCCGTTATCAACACCCGGCAAGCTGCCGGTGGCCTGGAATACTCAGACTGCTACCTCTACGACAATGATGCCCGCTTCGTATTCGGCTTTGTGCGCAAGGCGCTGGACTATGGTTGTGTGGCGGCCAACTACGTTGCGGCGACGTCGCTGCGGCGCGAGCAGGGCCGTTGGCTGGTGGAGGCGCGGGACACCGTGAGCGGTGACGTGTTCACGATTGCGGCCAAGGCGCTGGTGAACGCTGCGGGTCCCTGGCTGGACACCTTCAATCAAGCTGCGGACATCCAGACCGGGCACCACCATGTGTTCTCCAAAGGTATTCACCTGATTGTTGACAGGGTCACCGACAACAAACGGGTGCTGACTTTCTTTGCCAGCGATGGCCGCCTGTTCTTTCTCATTCCAATGGGCTCCCGTACCTGCGTGGGCACCACCGATACGCGGGTTGACTCGCCGGAAGTGGGTGTCACCGATGAGGACCGCGATTTTGTTCTCTCGAATATCAACGCCCTGCTGGACATGAATCCACCCCTGACCCGTGACAGCATTATTTCAGAGCGCTGCGGGGTGCGCCCGCTCGCCGTGGGCGGTGACGATGGCAGCGCCGACTGGGTGCAGCTTTCCCGCAAGCATGTGCTGGAAGTGAACCGGGAGCGGCAGCACATCAGTATTCTTGGCGGCAAGCTCACGGATTGCCTGAACGTGGGCAATGAAGTCGTTGCCGAACTCGTCAAGCTGGGTATCAGCGTGCCGGACCCTGAAGCCAGCTGGTACGGGGAGCCTCCAGCCGAGGTGCACGAAGAATACTTGCGCCAGGCACGGCTGATGCAGCTGGATACACTTACCGCTCCCACATCGTCGGAACCCTTGAGCGAACGCTTCTGGCGCCGCTATGGCCAGGCGGCCTTCCATCTGCTGGAGCGTATCCGCGCGGATCGCAGCTGTGCCCGCCTGTTGATAGGTCGTGCCGAATACACCCGTTGTGAAATGGAGATGACGGCACAGCGCGAGATGGTGGTGAAGCTCGAAGACTTCATGCGTCGGCGTTCCAAGATCGAACTGGTACTGCGGCGAGACGAGATTGTCGAGGCACCGGGTTTACGTCGTGCAGCAGAAATCCTGTTCGGGGAAGAGGCCGAGCAGCGCCTGGCGGAATACGTTGCCGGCGATTTGGACTAAACTGAGCGGCGAGTAACGATACGCATCACGATGAGAAGAAGGGGAAGGGAATGGATTGGTATCTCGACATACTGAAAAACAAGTACGCGATGTTCGGCGGGCGTGCGCGGCGCAAGGAATACTGGTACTTCGTGCTGTTCAACCTGTTGGCGAGTATTATTTTGGGGGTCGTCGACGGCATCACTGGAACCTACAGTGAAGATGCCGGCCTTGGGCTCCTGGGGGGTATCTATGCGTTGGCGGTGTTCATTCCCTCAATCGCGGTGGCCATGCGTCGTTTGCACGATACCGGCCGCTCTGGTTGGTGGTTGCTGTTGGCCTTGATCCCCATTCTGGGCTTCCTCGTGCTGCTGGTATTCATGCTGCTGGACAGTGAGCCGGGTGACAACCAGTACGGTCCGAATCCGAAAGTCGCTCAAGACGTGCCAGTTTAGAATACAGGGAGGACTCTCTCCGGGGTATTCCGGTCGTAGTGGTTGTGCCTGATGAGGCCTCGCGCACAGCATGAGGGGCAGCCGCTTCTGGTCGTTGTTGTGCGCATTTTGCCTGGTTGGCGTGTTGCTGGCACTTTCCCTGAGTGGCGGCACCGATGTTCCCTTCGTCAAGTATTGGGAGGCACTGGTAAAACCGCTTGCTGATGTTGATGGCTACGACCAACAACGAGGTGAGCGCAAGATACTATCGCCTGAAGCGCGCGGGGCATTGCGGGCCGTCCAGAGTCACCTACAGCGTAGCCGATTTGATCATACGGTAAATGATCGTCAGGTTTGTGCGCGGCCATCCACTCGCCGCAGGGAAGACACCGACCCCAATCTGGTGTATCGATGGAAAGACGCCAATGGGCTGACCCATATGTCCGATGAGCGCCCGGAAGGCGTTATCGCGACGGTATTGGATATGCGATTGTCGGCACAGGATTTCAGCTACCGACTCATGCCCGAGGGGCTTCAGCTCCCTGTCGATTTTGCCGGCAAAGTCGCAGCGGGGTCCAAGCGCATGTACGATGTGTGGCACTTTCTTTTAGGTGGTAACAAACTGAAGCAGGCGCGCATTGATGTCTTGCTTGTGGCCGACGACGCTCGATTTGCCGCCTACCGCGCAAGCACCTCAAGCGACACGTTTCCTATCGCGGGTTTCTACAGTATGCGCAGCAATCAAGCATTCGTAAAAGCGGACCCCGCGCAGCCGGCACGTAATCTCAGAGTTACTTATCACGAGGTATCCCATCTTATTACGGCGAGTCACCTGGGTCCCACCCCACCCTGGCTTACCGAGGGACTCGCAGAATATTTCGAAACCATGCAGGTGCGTGATCAGACAGGTGCGGTTTATCCCAATGAGGCCCATATTCGTTTGCTGCGGTCTCAGGTACTGCCTTCCTTGCATGCATACCTGTCGATCGACAGACGGGAATGGTACGGTGAGCACCGCGAGCGAAACTACGCCATAGCCTGGTCGTTGATACATTTCCTGCTGCAGGGTTCGCCAGGGATGTATGCATTGCAGAGTACGGTGCGTCAGGTTGAAACACACTTTTGTCGGCCATTCTCAGTGTTGCAGGCGCTTGAGAAGGCATACCCTGGTGGGCTGTCCCGACTGGAAGCCGATTGGCGCCGCTGGTTGACGAGTCAGCATTTCGTAACGCAGCAGACTTAGCATCTGACGATTTATCAATTGTGGGACGCCACGCAGCAGAGATTGACCCCGGTGATCACGCCTTTCAATGATCTGATATGCCCGCTGGACAGCTTGCCGCTCACCGCCAGCCACGCGAGCTGGCGTTGCCCCAGCGGGCACAGTTTCGATATCGCGCGGCGCGGCTACGTCAACCTGCTCGCCGTGCAGAACAAGCGCTCCCGTGACCCGGGTGACAGTCAGGCAATGGTCGCGGCGCGCTCGCGTTTCCTCAACGCGGGACATTATCAGCCGCTGGCTGCCGCGGTGGCGCAGCAAGTACTGGAATCCGTATCCACTACCGCGCCTTTGAGCTGCATTGATGCCGGTTGCGGTGAGGGCTATTACCTGCGTGAGCTGGCCCAGGCAGCCGGTGGGGCGCAGCCGTTGACACTGGGTGGCGTGGATATTTCCAAGTGGGCCGTGCAGGAGGCCGCACGGCAGGACAAGCGCATGGCATGGATGGTGGCCAGCAACGCCGGCCTGCCCGTCGCGACCAGCAGTGTGGACAGGCTGCTTTGTGTGTTCGGGTTTCCCGTTTATGCGGAATTTGCACGTGTGCTCAAGCCAGCGGGTGAGCTGGTCATTGCGGAGGCGGGCCCGGCCCACCTGCAGGCACTGCGCGAAGTCATTTACCCCGCCTTGAAGCCATCGCCTGTGGCGAGGCGGGTGATCCCCGAGGGTTTTTTCCTGCAGGCTGAGGAAGCGGTGCAGTTCGATATGGAGCTGGAAGGCGGCGAGGCGATTGCGGATTTGCTGGCCATGACGCCACATATGCATCGCGCGTCCCCGGAGGGACGAGCCGCCGCCCTGGCGTTGACTGCACTGCGGCTGTGTGTGGATGTGCACTTGCTCCGATTGGTGCGCGAATAATCAGCCCACGGGGCTTCATGACGGTGCGATCGACGCCAGGGTGTCTATGGTCTGGCTCCCGCTTGGCATAGAATACCCGCATCAGACATCGCGAAGCGCGGTGCGCCTGTTCTCTGCCAAGCGAGTGAGTATATGACTGATGTAATTACTGTCCCCGTCTCCTTCGGTGAAGTGCTGGACAAGATCACCATTCTGGAAATCAAGTCCGAGCGCATCAGCGATCCCGCCAAGAACGCCAACGTCGTCACCGAGCTGGAGGCCCTGAACGGTATCTGGTCGGCCGCTGTGGCGGATGAGTCGCACATTGCTGAACTGCGGGCACAACTGAAGGCGGTCAACGAGTCGCTCTGGGTGATTGAGGACGATATCCGCGACTGTGAGCGTGCACAGGATTTCGGTGCCACGTTCATCGAGCTGGCGCGCTCGGTTTACTTTACCAATGACAAACGTGCGGCTCTGAAAAAGTCTATCAACCTGGCGTTGGGTTCACGCTTTGTGGAAGAGAAGTCCTATCAGGATTATACGCAGTAGCGCAGGCAATCGAGTGGTAGGCGCGCAGCTGCCAGCGGTGCTCCGGCGCGCAACCTGATAGCAAACCCCTAGACCGCTGGCGTGGAATGGGCCTGCACCCATTGGTCCAGTTTCGCCGTCGCATCCGCGACAGTCACCAGTTCCATCGCTCCGGCCACTTCCACTTTGGTGCCCCAGCGGGTCTCATCAACACGGCTGCTGCGGAATTGTCGCAGTGCTTCGGGATAGCGGTTTACACACCAGTGCAGGGAGTTGTAGGGGCCTGAGCGCAGCGGGTTGCTGGCGGCGAACAGGCCCAGCACGTCGGTCCCCATGCTACTGGCAATATGTGCGGGGCCAGTATCGGGCGCCACCAGCAGGTCGGCTCCCGCCAGCAGGGCAGTGAGCTGTTTCAGTGTGTCCTGGCCACAGATGTTGTGTGCGGTGTTGCGCATGGCGGCGGCAATAGCGGCACAGGTTTCGCGCTCGAAGGGTGCGGGGCTGCCTACCAGAATCACGTGCATGCCGTGCGTGTCCATGGCGTGATCGGCGAGTGCGGCGTAATGTGCCACCGGCCAGTTGCGCAATGGGTGACTCGAGCAGGGGCTGATGACCAGGTTGCGCCGGTCCTGTGCCAGGTGCTGTTGGGCAAATACGCGGTCTTGCTTGCTCAGCGGAATCTCCCAGCGCGGCGCCGCTGGCTGCAAGCCCAGGGGTTGCAGAAAACTCGCCAGACAGTCGCGCACGTGTTGGCTGCGCGCGGGCGGGATGCGCCGGTTGATGCACAGGCCGTGGCCATCCTTGCTGCGCGCGCGGTCGTAGCCAACCCGTAGGCGGGCCCTCACCAACAGGGACGCGAGATTGGCGCGCGCTGCCACCTGCATGTGCAGCAGCGCGTCGAAGCGCCGGCCGCGCAGGCTGCGCCAGAGCTCGCGGTAACCGCGCCAGCCGGCGCGTTTGTCGAACACGATGAACTCCACGCCGGGCAGGTCGCCCAACAAACGCGCCTCGAGTTTGCCGATGATCCAGGTCAGGCGTACGCCCGGTAGCTGCTGTTGCAGGCTGAGCACGACGGGCACCACGTGAGTGACATCGCCCAGCGCCGACAGGCGCAGCAGACAAATGGATTGTGGTGTTGGCGACATGGCGGAATCCAGACGCAGTAGAGCTCCGTGCGTCATCATTGCTACACTGCGCGCATTCTATCCGAGTCGCCCGCCGCGGTCTGCACCACTGTCGTTGGCTACGGTGGCTGGTACCGAGGACATTGACGGCCGTGAGCGGCATGACAGAGCACATTGTTTCCGGGGATGGCTCCCTGCTGCTGTGCAATCCGGCGATCGACGGCGTACAGGCGGCCTGGCTGGACCCGCAGTTCTGGGGTGAGCGTGCGCGTCCGGTAGCGGTCGGTGGGCGTGGTGGTGCCAGTTTTGTGGATGCCGATATTGGTGAGCTGGTGCTGCGGCAGTATCTGCGTGGTGGCTTCATGGCGCGTATAGCACACCGCAGCTACGTATTTACCGGTTTCAGTCGCTGTCGCTCGCTGCGGGAATTCCGCTTGCTGCAGCGTCTGCGTGAGCTGGGGTTGCCGGTGCCCGAGCCGGTGGCAGCGCTGGCGGAACGCAGCGGCCTGTTCACCTGCCGCGCGGCCATTTTGCTGCGCCGCATCCCTGAGGCATTGCCGTTGCCGGCATCTCCGGCACTGCATGAGCCACAGCTCTGGCAGCGCGTGGGCGCGCAACTGGCAGCGTTTCATGCGGCGGGCCTGGATCATGTGGACCTGAACTGTGACAACGTGCTGCACGCCCCGGATGGCATCTGGCTGATAGATTTCGATCGCTGCCGGCTGCGCCCCCCGGCGCGCCGTTGGCAGCGGGCCAATCTGGAGCGTTTGCAGCGTTCGGTTGTGAAGCGCTGTGGAGCGTTATCAGAGCGACAGCGGGAGTCACTCTGGGCACAGCTCTTGCGCGGGTATCAGGCGGCCTGCGAGTGATGAAAAGGCGTCAGGAGAGACGATGAAAGTATTGGTGACCGGCGCCGCCGGGTTCATTGGGTGTGAAACGGCACTGCAGTTGTTGGCACAGGGTCACGAAGTGGCCGGCATCGACAATCTCAATGATTACTACGATGTCACGCTTAAACAGGCTCGTCTCGCGCGCTTGCGCAGTCAGCCCGGTTTCAGCGAAGCGCTGTTTTGTCTTTCTGATGCAACGCGCCTCCGGGAGTGGTTCAGCCACTTTCGCCCGGATGCCGTGATTCACCTGGCGGCACAGGCCGGGGTGCGCTATTCGCTGTCACACCCACAGGCCTACCTGACCTCCAATCTGGTGGCCTTTGGCAACATGCTGGAATGTTGCCGGCACTTTCCAGTCGAACACCTGGTTTACGCCAGCAGCAGCTCGGTCTATGGCAGCAATACCCGCCAGCCCTTCAGCGTCAGCCACAGCGTGGACCATCCGGTGTCGCTCTACGCCGCAACGAAGAAAGCCAACGAGTTGATGGCTCACTCCTACAGCCATCTGTACCAGCTGCCGACAACCGGGTTGCGTTTCTTTACTGTCTACGGGCCCTGGGGCAGGCCGGATATGGCACCGATGATTTTTTGCCGCAAGATACTGGCGGGGGAACCACTGGACGTATTCAACCATGGGCAGCACCGCCGTGACTTCACCTTTATCGACGACATCGTCGACGGAATTCTCGGCGTGCTGGCAAGGCCCCCGGAGCCGAATCCGGCGTGGGATGCCATGGCGGCTGACCCTGCAACGTCCAGCGCACCCTACCGGATCTTCAATATCGGCTGTGAGAGTCCGGTGCACTTACTGGAGTTTATTGAGCTGCTTGAGCAGCGTCTGGGGCGCAGCGCAGAGAAGAACATGCTGCCGATGCAGCCGGGGGATGTGGCGGAGACGTATGCCGATGTCAGTGCCCTGCGTGCGCTTACCGGCTACGCGCCGAGTACCCGCATTGCCGACGGCGTAGCGCGGTTTGTCGACTGGTATCTGGATTATTACGGGGCTGCAGCCAGCCGCTCCTGATACCAGGCATAGGTATTTACCGCCGTCTGCTCGGCGTTGAATTCGCGTTCGATGCGCTGGCGCGCGTTGTCAGCGCGCTGCGCCGCAGCCGCGGAATCCTCCAGCGCGTTGCGCATGGCGGTTGCCAGTGCGGGGGCGTTGCGCTGCGGCACCAGCAAACCGGTTTCTCTATCCGCCACCAGCTCCCGGGTGCCACCGGCGTCGGTGGCGACGACGGGCGTTCCCACGGCCATGGCTTCAATGACGACCCGCGGCAGGCCCTCACCACTTTCCGAGGCCGATACCAGCAGATCGGCGGCGCTGAGGATCCGGGTGACGTCATTGCGGTAGCCGGTGAAGTGTATGCGCTCGGGGTGCTGGCAGCGTGCGGCCCGCTCTCGCACCGCGGCATTGGTGTCTACGGAGCCAATGAGCAACAGATGGCTGTGCAGCGCGGATGGCAGGGTGTCAAACGCCTCCAGCAGCGTGAGAGCCCCTTTCTTGGCGCTGTTGCGGCTGATGCAGCAGAGTGTTTTTGCCCCCTGCGGTATGCCCAGGTCAGCCAGCACCGCCGGCTCCACGTTGTACCAGGCCAGCTCGTGCCCCTTGTGGATTGCCTTGAGTTTCTCGGGGGGCAGTCGCAGCCAGAGGAAACGCACGTCAAGTAGTGCGTCGCGAATGGCATGAGCAACACACATGATGCCGTCAAGGCGCGGGTTGAGGAAGGTCATCCAGGCTTCCGGCTTGCCATACCCGACACCGGTTGTGACGCCGCGATAGGCGAGCAGGCGCGCACGATGGCCACGCGCGGCGCGCAGCATGCAGGTCACGGCGCGCGAGTTGAACGCCTGCACGATATCGTAGTCGCCCTGGTAGACCGTCTCGCGGATCAGTGCGGTTGCCGCGCGGTCGAAGCGGCCGCTGATGTTGAGGGGAATCACCTCCAGCCCCGCGTCGAGGAGCAGGCCGTGGTAGCGCCCCGCCGGGTTACTCATGACCGCGAAATGCTCCATGCGCTGGGCGAGACGAATGAACAACTCCGTCTCCGGGCGATCGGCACAATCGGTAATGCAAAGTGCTTTCATGGGCCGGGTCCTGTGTCGGCGTTGGAATCCGCGGGAGCACCTGCGCTATAGTAACGGCGCGGTTGGCGGCCCCGGTGGGTCGGCGCTCACCACAATGGCCACGCAGATCGACGAGAGTATACACAATGATTTCATCGGCACGAGGCCAACAGCTGCTGGCGGGCCTGGCAGTCGCCGGGCTTGCCGGGTCCCTGCTCTACTCCAGCCTGTTGTCCGCCGCCGTTTTTCTGCTCGCACTGTCCGCTACAGTTCCCGCGCTGCGCCGACGACTCCACGCCAGCGGGTGGGAGCGCCCGCGGGAACTGCGCCTGCTGCATTTCGCCTGCTGGTTTCCCGTAGCGGTTTTTCTGTGCTTCTGGCTCGCCAGCGGTTTTGATTACCGCGCGCTGAAGGAGCTCGATGGGCCGGCCCGCCTGTTGCTGTTCTGGCCCCTGGTGCTGGCGCTGTGCTGGTCGACTCTGGGGGCCCGTCACCTGTTTGCGGGCTATGCGCTGATGGCCCTGGGTGCGACTGTGCATGCCGCGGCGAGCATGTGGCTCGTAGGGCCGCCTTCGCCGGGTGAGCCGTTGCGGGCGGGTCTCTGGTTGAACCCCATTACGCTCGGCAACCTCTCGCTGCTCGCAGCCGCCGTGATGTTGTCCGCCGCACTGTACTGGCGGCGTTTGCAGCAGCCACGCTATACCCGCTTGGCGCTCGCGTTGGCGGCAGCCGCACTGGTCGCCGCGCTGCTCACCCAAACCCGCAGTAACCTGCTGGCACTGCCCCTGCTGCTGGCCGTGTTACTGCCGTTGATGGGCGCGCGTCAGCGCGTGCTTGCCGTACTCGCGGGGCTGGCCTTCCTGGCGCTGACCGTCGCCGGCAATGACCGCTTTCTGGAAACCGTTACCAGCCTGCAGGCGGGTGAATTCGATGTGCAGACCGCCTCGCGGCTGGCTATCTGGCAGATTGCCTGGGGTGAGTTTGTGGGCCACCCGTGGCTCGGTGGAGGGCTGAATGCTTACCACGATGCGGTACAGACGGCGGCTGTGGCGGGCACGTTGCCGCAACCCGATTTCGTGCTGGACTGCTGCACCAGTCATGCGCACAACGATTTGCTGCAAAGTCTTGCCACCCGCGGCCTGCTCGGGGGATTGAGCTGGTTGCTGTTGCTGGTGATACCGGCAACGGTATTTGCACGCCATCTGCGCGCACCGGAGCCGGCGGTCGCCTTTGTGGCCTCAGTGGGCGTGTTGCTGCCGGTTGGCTACGCAGCGTTTGGCCTGACCGAGGCTGTGTTTTCCCGCAGCCTGTTTATCACGTTCTATCTGCTGACGCTGGCTGCCTGTGGTGCGGCGCTGGTGACAGAACTGCGCCGGGCCTGTCAGCGGCAGCGCAGCGTGCGCGTGTCGGTGATCGTTATCACCAAGAATGAGGAAGAACATATCGGCGCCTGCCTCGCATCGGTGGCGGGTGTGGCGGATGAGATTATCGTGCTCGATAGTGGCAGCGGCGACGCCACCGTGGCCATTGCGCGTGAGCATACAAGCCACGTTATCGAGACCGACTGGCCCGGCTTCGGCATACAGAAACAACGTGCGCTGGAGCGTGCCAGCGGCGACTGGGTGTTGTCGATTGATGCTGACGAGCGCCTGACCCCAGGGCTGGTGGCCGAAATCAATCACGTGCTGGCGGCGCCAACTGCTGATGCCTACTGCTTGCCCTGGGCGGTGACCATCTACGGTACCCGGCTGGATTTCGGCCGCAGTGGTCGCGCGCCGCTGCGGCTGTTCCGGCGCGCAGGGGTACGCTTTTCCGACGCCCTGGTGCACGAGAAGATCCTGCTGCCGGAGGGTCGCCGTGTGCGCACCCTGCGTGGACGGCTGTTGCACTTTACACACCGGGATTTCGGCCACGCCCTGCATAAGGGTGCGCAGTACGCCTGGCTAGGGGCGCAGGAGAAACACCGTCAGGGCAAGCGCGTGCGCTCCCTGCTGTACCCATCGGCTCGGGGCGTACTGACCTTTGTCCACGTGTATCTGTTGCGGCTGGGCTTTCTCGATGGGCAGGTGGGCTTTTTGTCTGCAGTGCTCTACGCCCAGGTGAGCTTTAACAAATATGCCGGTCTCTGGACGCGGGATCGCCCGCGCTACGGTGCTGACTGAGCGGTCACCGCCAGGGCTTTGCGCAAGCGACGCCGCATCTTCAATTTCCGCAACAGGTTCAGGGGCTTCGCTCTGGGGGTGGGCCCGGCGGCCAGCACTTCGTCCACGGCGTCCAGCACCCGCGCGCTGGAATGTCCGTCGCGGAAGGGGTGTAGTTCCTCGCACAGAGCACGAGCAGATTCCAGTAGTGCAGGCGGCCTTTCCAGCGCCTGTGCCAGCGCCGGTTCCACCGCTTCCACGTCCTGTACATCCAACAGGTAGGGCCCCGCCATGCGGCTGCGGTAGGTGACCACAGGCCGGTCGAGGAACATGAACTCGAACATGATGGATGAGGTGTCGCAGAGCATGACGTCGGCCTCGGGCAGCAGCGGCAGCAAATCTGCATTGCTTTCCACGAAGCGCAGGTTGGGCCCGCTCATGTCACGGTAGCGTTGGACGATCTCTGCGTTCATTTTCGGGTGCAGGGTGACGATGAAGCGCCATTTGCCGGTTGTTGCCAACCTTCCGATAACCCCCGCCAGTGCCGGTGCGGAGGTGATATTGCGACTGAAAGTGGAGGCGAAGAACACCACCGGGGGCTCATCCGTGGCGCGTAGGCGCTGTCCGGCGGGTGCGCCCGCGCTGAACAGGGGGTCCAGCTTGGGCCAGCCGGTGCGGCTCACACGGAAGTGACCGTGCTCGGCGGCCAGCGCGGAAAACTTCGCGGTGTCGGTGGCGGCGTGGGTGCAGTAGAGGTCAAACCAGCCGCGGATCGTGTAGTGATCGCTGGCGTCTTCCGTGGCGTGCCCACGCTTGTTGCGCGCAAGGCCGTGAAAAACCTCCACCTTGATGCCGGGGAGAAAGTGCGGCACCCAGTCGCCCGGCACAAAGGTGGCCACCGCAGGATAGGCACGCGCCTCATCGACTGTGCACAGCAGGTGTTCATCGGGTTGCAGCGGCGCGCTACTGCACCCGGCAACGAACCAGGCAACCCGGCCTCCGCAGCGGCGGATTTCGGCTTGCAGCGGGCGCAGGATGGAATAGGCGTAGGGTTGGTTGACGAAGAACAGGTAGTGGCGCATGCGGCCCCGGGGCTCCGGCTGGTGGAGCGGGCAGTTTAGCACAGGGCCTCAGGGGGCTTGGCGATACGGGTCCGGCTGGCCGGGTGGGCGGTGGCGAAAGCGTTTGTATTCCCACTGGTATTGGGCAGGCGCCTCGCGTACACAGGCCTCCACGGAACGGTTGAGCGCTCCGGTTGCCACAACGGGGTCCGGGTCGGCAATGCCGTCCTCACAGCGTCGCACCACCAGCCGGAAACCGCGGCTGCCAGGCAGACGTTGGCACCAGGTCATCAGAGGCACGGCCGCAGACTTCTGCAGCAGTTTGCTCACCAGTGTCATGGTGCGCACGTCCATGCCGAAGAAGGGAGCATAGGCACTGCCGGCAGCGCGCGGGCTCTGGTCGGGCAGAATGCCCGAGACCTCTCCCTCGCGCAGCAGGCTGATCAGGCGCGCCAGGCCGCGGCGGTCTCCCGGTACCAGCTCCGAGCCGTGTCGACTGCGACTCGCTGTCATGTAGGCTTCAAATCCCGGCAGTGACGGGGGACTATAGAGCGCAGCCATCCGGTAGCGCGAAGAAAAATACAGGCCGCAAAGCTCCCAGTTGCCCAGGTGCGGCGCGAGCAGGAGTAAGCCCTTGCCGCTCGCTCGTGCCTCTGTGAGCAGCTCTTCGCCCTCGATTTCCTGCACCAGGCCCAGGCAACGCTCTACCGGCCACTCCCAGATCAGCGGAATTTCCATCGCTACGCGGCCCGTGTGTTCCAGGCTTTCACGCACCAGCAGTTTGCGCTCACGCTCGCCAAGCTCCGGGTAGGCAATGGCCAGATTGATTTGCGTCACGCGGTTGGAACGATTGGGGAGGCGCCCCATCAGGCCACCCAACAGGGCGCCGATACGCTGTGCCGTGGCCAGGTTCAGTTTGCCCACCAGCCGGATCAGGCCAATCAGTAGACGTGCGCGTGTCAATGCCATGTGTCGAGTGCCCAAACGGTGCCTGCGGAGGTAAACGCTATCACCCTGGGCGCAGGCATGCTATGCATCCTTGCGGTAGAGGTCGGGGTCCTGCGGACCGGGGCGTGTCTTGAAGCGCCGGTGCATCCACAGGTATTGTTCGGGGTGGCGGCGCACTTCCTGTTCGATGGTGGCATTGATCAGCGCGGCATCAGCGATGTCATCCCCCGTGGGAAAGTTCTCCAGTGGTGGGTGAAAGTAGATATCGTAGCCGACGGTATCCGTGCGACGAAAGTGACTGAAGGGCAGCACCGCACAGCCGCTGCGCTCCACGATACGCGAGGTCGCCGTGATCGATGCCGCTTCAACGCCGAAGAAGGGGGCAAATACGATGCCCTTGCGGCCGTAGTCCTGATCAGTGGCATACCAGATCGTGCGATTCTCGCGCAGCCGGCGAAGCAGGCCGCGCAGGTCCTTTGCCGAAAGGGCAACACCATAGTGCCGCTCGCGCGCCCGCGTCATCACCGCATTGAGCAGTGCATTGTTGTGGTCGCGCTGCATGACATCGGCCTGGACAAACTGGGTGGCCAGCGTGCCGCACAAATCCAGCGAACTGTAGTGCCCGCCAAGCGCCAGGATACCCTTCCCTTTTTCCAACGCGCGGGTCACATGCTCAAGGCCGTGCACACGCGTGACAGGCAGGAAGGCGGCAGGGTTGCGGAACCAGGCGAGGCCGATTTCCAGAATGCCGATGCCGTTGGAATGGAACGCGCGGCGCGCAAGACTCACCTGCTCTGCGCGGCTGAGTTCGGGAAAACACAGCGCAATGTTGACCTCGGCAATATGCCTGCGCCGGGGCAGAGTGCGGTAGGCCAACTCGCCGACGCCTTTGCCCAGCCACCATTGCACGCGCAGGGGAAAGCGCGCCAGCAGCCACATCAGGCCAATCAGCAGCCAGGTTGGCCACCACTTCAGGTGCAGATAACTGCGATACTGCGTATCACGGGTGCGGTGCCGTGTCGTGCTCACGTGGCGGCATACTCTGTACGAAATCGGGGCTCAAGTTTAGCAGCCCTGCGGGGACAGGCGGGAATAGTTCCACAGCAGGTGGCCCGGGCTTTGGGTAGAATGTGCGCTGAGCCTGTTTTTGGAATCGCCATGCTGCGTGCGTTGTACTCTTTCGTGTTCCGCCTCGCACTGCCCTTCGTGCTGTTGCAGCTGTGGTGGAGTGGTCGAGGCAGTGCCGGGCTTCATGGCAACTGGCGCGAGCGCCTCGGGTGGGTGTCGCCAGCTCCGGTGCCTGTGGTCTGGGTGCACGCGGTGTCGGTGGGTGAAACCATCGCCGCGGCGCCGTTGGTGAACGCGCTGCTGCAGCGTCACCCCGGCTGCCGGATTCTGATGACGGCGATGACCGCCACCGGTTCCGCGCGCGCGCGCGCCCTGTTTGGCGACCGCGTTCAGTACGCCTACTCCCCCTACGATACACCTGGTGCCGTGTCGCGCTTCCTGGACCGGGTGCGTCCTGCGGCATTGGTGATCATGGAAACGGAGCTGTGGCCGAACATGGTCGGGCTCACCGAAGAGCGCGGTATTCCGGTGGTGCTGGTGAATGCGAGGCTGTCGGAGCGCTCGGCGCGGGGCTACCGGCGTATCGCCGGGCTGGTGCACCCGATGGTGGCGCAGCTGGCCTGGATTGCCGCACAGGGCGCTGATGATGCGCGCCGTTTCCGCGCCATTGGCGCCTCGCCCGAGCGTGTATCGGTCACCGGCAGTATCAAGTTTGATGTTGTTGTCGACCAGCGTTTGCGAGCAGCGGCACTGCGTTTGCGCGCGCAGCTGGGAGAGTCGCGGCCGGTGTGGATTGCCGCGAGCACTCACGATGGAGAAGACGAACAGATTCTTGTCGCCCATCGCCAGGTGTTACAGCACCAGCCGGACGCGCTGTTGATGCTGGTGCCGCGTCATCCGGAGCGTTTCGATGCTGTGGCGCAGCGCGTGCAATCGCAGGGTTTTACCCTCACGCGCCGGTCTGCCGCCTCTATAGCCGCCGCTCAGGTGTACCTCGGCGACACAATGGGGGAGCTGCTTCTACTCTACGGCGCCGCAGACATCGCCTTCGTGGCCGGCTCACTGATTCAGCGCGGCGGACACAACCCGCTGGAGCCGGCGGCCTGGGGGCTGCCGGTGCTGGCGGGACCGCATGTTTTCAACTTCGAGGCAATTTACGCGGCATTGGACGAAGCCGGGGGACTGGTGGCGGTACAGGGGGCCGAAAGCCTCGCCAGTGCGGTGCTTGCGCTGTTAGCCAACGCGGAGCAGCGGCGGCTAACGGGGGCATGTGCAGCGGCCTTGATCGAGGCGAACCGTGGGCCGTTGCAAGCGGTGCTGGAAGGACTGGCGCAACATCTGCCCGTGCTCAGTGACAACCCCAAAAACTGAGGAGGTTAGAGGCTGCCGAGAAGCGCTTCGCGCAGGGCGGGGCGGCTGGTGTCCGGTGAGAGCCAGATGGCGACGAAATGCTCACCAAAATCAGCATCGTCGATAACGCCCAGTTTTTCGCCGTTGAAGTAGAAGGTGCTGCGGTTGGCGGTGTCGATCTCCAGGGCAATCACGTCATTTTTGCCCACGTCCGGCCACAGGGTGGTGAGCTGCTCCAGCCACTGGTCGCGGCGTTCATGGGACAGCTGCAAGTGGTCCCATTCCTCACCGGTCTGCTCTACCAGCGCCTTCGCGGCGAAATCCCGCAGGTACTGGATCTCCAGCCGCAACGGACGCTGGGCGTTCTCGTAGCGCCCGTTTTCGGTATACAACCGTGAATCGTACACCGACCAGAACATCACGTTGAGACGCGCCTCGCCGACCAGTTGCAGGTTTTCCGCCGGCGGCGTCGCGGTTGCCACAGGCGTATTGCTGGCGGCGGTCGACACGGCGAGCGTGCAGGCAAGGCTGAGTAAGAGGCTCGTAGACAGGCGTTTCATGTTGCAGTTACTCCTTGGCCTGAAAGAGACGTTGCTGCAGGTAGTATAGCGTGGGCAGTGCGAGCGACCAGATGGCAGCCATGAGCAACAGGCTCTGCCAAAGCGGCCAGCCAAACTCCACCGCACCCAGGCGGCTACCGGCATAGTAGTTAAATGGGAGCACCAGCGCGCCGGCGGCGGCTGTGAGCCAGGGGTGCGTGGCGAAAAACACCAGGCTGCGCCCCAGGGTTGTGGCAAACGCCAGCCACAGGCAGCAAAGCCACAAAGGAAGAAAGGTGCCACCGGGAAACTGGAAGACACCCACGGCGCTGAGGCCGGCATCGACGGCCATGCCAGTACCGCCTAGCAGGCCCAGTTGCCCGAGCTCGCGCAGACGCTGTGGTACAAGCGCAAAGTGCAGGCCGATCAGCCCGAGGGTGACGGCCAGCAGTGCATCCTGCCCCAGCACGGCGCAAAACCAGGTGGTCTGGAACCAGAGGGCATTGAACCACGCCTTTTCCGTCAATTGGCGGGCAAAAGGCAGCGGAATGGGTGGATTGTCGGCGAGGGGGTTGCTCATGGCGCGATCCCACGTGATCGGTGTGTTGTTACGCCGCCCCCCGGTCGCCGGATCAGTCTGTCGGTCAGTGGCCCGGTTTGGTGCCGTGCACGCCCAGATAGTGCGAACTCAGGGTAGGTGCGGCGTCCAGCGGCTCATTGATCTCGTAGAGACGCTCGTAGCGGGTCTCACGAATGAGCCAGCGACCATCTTCTTTCACGTAGCGGTCCCAATAGAGTGCCGTGCCGGTGGTGAGCGACTTGTAGTCCAGCTGCCACATGTGGTCCGCCAGGTACCAGATGCCGGTGGCTTCGGTGGCGCTGAGAATCTGGATTTCCGGTTGGTGGCCGTTGTGATGACCAATGGTGCCGGCATTGAAGGCGCCGCCGATGTTGGCCAGATAGTCATCACGACCGTCGACCTTCCACTCGTAGGTGCCGCCCTTGAAGTGAACCTCAACATCCCGATGGAACAGTGGGGCGAGTTCTTCCAGGTTGGCGGTGTCGATGCAGCGAAAATAGGTGTGCTTGAGCTGCTTGATGGCTTCGAGGTCCATCAACTGTTGAATATTGCGGCGCAGCCCCTCAAGGTCGGTGCCGGTGGCTTCCAGCGGCAACCCTTCCTTGATGCCCATGGTGGTCTTGTTCAGTTTCTGGCGTTCTGTGCTCATGGTTCCCTCCCCGGGTTTATTGTCGTCACGCCGCAGTCTAAGCGGCGCACCGGCGGGGGTCACCACGGCGGAGGCTGAATAGTTGAGCCCTGCGCAGGGTTGTCGTGAACTTGGCATCCAAACGGGTTCAGGCAGCGGCGTATATCCCCGGAAGGCGAGACTTGTCGCCGGCGGCCTCGTTATACTGACGGCCACGGTCGATCCGAAGCAGTGGTATGACGACACCCCGATGACAGCAAGCGCCGGCAACAAACAGCACAAGCGATCCTCGCAGACCCGCGACACACTGATTGCCACGGCGGAATTGCTCTATGCCAGCCGGGGGATTGATAGCGTGTCACTGAACGAGATCCTGGCCGCCTCCGGGCACAAGAACCGCAGCGCCATGCAGTACCACTTCGGCAACCGCGAGGGGTTGCTGCAGGCGATCATTGATCGTCACTCGCAGCAGGTGTACGCACTGCGCGCTGCCTTCATGGACAGCGTCGACACCACGGCCTGTTCCGGCCCGGCACTCGCCGCCCGCGTGTTTGTACAGCCCATCGCCGATTACATGGATGCCGAAACGGCCGGCATTCACTACGTGAAGATCCTGTCGCAAATGACCGTTCAGAACACCGCATTGATCTATGGCCTTGAAAAGGCACCCATTACGTTGACCATGGACCCCAGGCATCGTCGCATTGCCGCCGATGCGCTCTCTCACCTGGGAAAAGCGGAAGCGAACCGCCGCACCTTTCTGTCTGTGGGCATGGTGTTTCATTCTCTCGCGGATATCTATCGTTTGAAGGACATTGCCAATAAACCCGACGAACTGTCTGACCGTCGCCGGATGGTCGAACAGGTCGTCTGTGCCTTGCAGGCCTACTATGCGGCCCCTGCCTGGCACTAGGTGGGGGTAGCGCAGTGCCCGGTGGGCGGTTCAACAATACACGATACCATCGAGCTATATTAATGCGGCCACATTAAATGTTGCATGGCGGGACGGTTGGACGATACTGTTTTCCCACTGTGACGAAACAGGTGACGCCGCCATGTCAACCATTCCACTGGCACGTATACACGCCCCCAACGACGTCAGGCTCGACACGGTCGAGATGCCGCGACCGGGGCCCGACGATGTCCTCATCCGGGTGGAACGCTGCGGTATCTGCGGCTCCGACCTCACCTATGCAAAGCTGGGCGGAATTCCGGGCACGGTCAGCCCGTTTGCGCTGGGCCATGAATTTGCGGGGGAGATCGTCGAGACCGGGGCCAACGTAACGCACCTGGCGGCAGGTGACCGGGTGGTGGTCAACCCCGAGGCCGCGGCAAACCGCATCGGCAGCTCCGGCCTGCGGGGTGCATTCTCGCCCTATATCGTGTTCGAAAATGCCGCCGCAGACGCGCAAGGCATTCTGCCCCTGCCGGCAGGCCTGGACTACGACCTCGGGGCGCTGGTGGAGCCATTGTCAGTGGGCATGCATGGCGCCAACCAGGGCAAGGTGACGCGTGGCGACAAGGTCGTGATCTTCGGCGCTGGACCGGTGGGGCTGGCGGCCGGTGTGGCGGCCAAATACTTCGGCGCCGAGAGCGTGGTGATCGCCGACCTCTCCGAGCGCCGCCTGGCGGTGGCGCGCGAGTTGGGGCTGCAGACCTTCAGTGCGGGCAGCGAGTCCCTGACTGCGTTTCTACGCCGGACGCATGGCACGGTGACCAACGACCCCCTGCTTGGCGAACAACCGGCCACCGATGTGTTTATCGAGGCAACGGGGGTTGGCGCGGTCTTCACTGAACTCTGCGAGAGCGCGCGCAAAGGCGCCCGTATCGTCGTGGTGGGTGTGCATTTCCAGTCGGTTGAGCTCAACATGATCAATCTGTTGATGAAGGAGCTGGTGATCACGGCGGCCACGCAATATCCAGTCGAGTTCCCTCAGGTACTGGACATGCTGCAATCGGGGGCAGTGGATGTGCGCCCGATGATCAGCCATCACTTTCCCCTGTCGCAGTTTGTCAGCGCCTTTGCCCAGGCGCAGAAACCGGGTGAAGCGATCAAGGTTATTGTGGACTGCCAGAAATAACGACAAGCAGGGTTAGCTGCCCGACGAGGTTACCAGCATGCGTACACCCATCTACAAAACACGCCGCGTAGCGCCTGCCGCGGCAGAATTCGACCAGAACCACCGGCGGGTCAATGACTTTATCGTCATGTCCGAAGGGGCGTCGAACGTTTACCTGATTGAAACCCCCGAAGGTGCCATTCTGGTCAACAGCGGTATGGGCTTCGAGGCGCCCGTGCACCTGCACAACCTGCAGTCGCTATCGAACTTCACCGACGTGAAATACCTGATAACAACTCAGGGCCACGTGGACCATGTGGGGGGCGTGCAGTTCTTTCGCGACCGCCATCCCGGATTGAAGTACATCGCGCAAGCGGGCAACGAGGAGCACCAGCAATATGACCAGCGGCTGGGCGCGTTCCGCAATGCGCGTTCTGCGTTCCGCTTTCAGGATGACTTCATGGGCGTTTTCCAACGCTATGCGCAGGCCGGCTACACCGATATCAATGCCCAGGATCGCCCCACGCCGGATCTGGTTTTCGACAGCCGCCACACCTTCTCCCTTGGCGGCCTGGAGGTCGAGTTGATAGCGGCGAAAGGTGCCGAGACCAACGATTCCCTTGTGGTATGGCTCCCGCAACACGGTATCGTATTGACCGGCAACCTGTTCGGCTGCCCATTCGGTCATTTTCCCAACCTGGTGACTATCCGCGGCGATCGCTACCGGGATGCACTGACCTGCGCTGCGGCCGCACAGACTGTGCTCGACCTCAATGCCAGTTTGCTGCTGTACGGCCACCACGAACCCGTTGTCGGCGCAGAAGTCATTCGCGAGGAAATCGAGGCCTATCGAAACGCGTTGGTCTACGTGCACGACCGGGTTGTTGAGGGCATGAACGCGGGCAAGGACCTGCACACGCTGCAAGCGGAAATCGAACTGCCCGCTGCATACGAGGTAGGGCAGGGCTATGGCACGGTGTGCTGGAGTGTGCGCGCCATCTGGGAAAACTATGCGGGCTGGTTCAAGCATGACTCCACCACCGAGTTGTACGCCGTGCCGCAAAAGAGCATCCACAGTGACCTGGTGGAGCTGGCGGGCGCGGACGCTTTGTTGCAGCGCGCCCGCGACAAGCATGCACAGGGTGAACCCGAGGCAGCACTGCACCTTCTCGATATCCTGCTGAACCATGATGCCGCCAATGAAGATGCGCGCACACTGGCGGTAGCGGTACACGAGGGCTTGTTGGCAGACGCCAGGCAGTTTGCCCACACCGGGAACTTCTGGCTCGAGGGCTGGCTGGAAAACCGGATCAAGACCCTCAGGGGTACACACACCCCCGCGCTGCACTTCAAGTAGGCCGCGCGCTAGTCTGAAAAGGAGTCGAAGCAATTGGCTGATATCATTATTGATGACCTCGCGCACCCCGTTCTCACCGCGGCACAGCGTGCAGCGGTCGAACACACACGCTCCATGCAGGTGGACCTCACCCCGGACTCTATCATGGCGGAAGCCGAGGCCAAGACAGGATTGCAGGACTGGGGCGCGATGGACTTCCTCGAGCGCCTGCAATTGCTCTGCGATGAATGGGATAGCGATGACGGGCTGACCAATATTGGGCGCTTAAGCCTACGTGCCAAACTGCTGCAGCATGCAACGAGCCGACTGTTGATCCACGATACCTTCAAGCGACATCCGGAAATCCATGCTATCCAGATCAAAGAACCGATTATCGTCGTCGGCCTGCCGCGCTCCGGCACGACGCACCTGCTGAACCTGATGGCGGCCGATCCGCGCCTGCGCGCCCTGCCGCTTTGGGAATCCTATGAGCCGGTGCCGCTGCCGAGTGAGGCGGGCAGCACTGCCGCTGTTGATCCACGTTATCAGCGCTGTGAAGAGGCCTGGCAGAACATGCAGCTGATGACGCCTCACATCGCTGCCATGCATCCGATGAACCCCGATCATATCCACGAGGAACTGGAGCTGATGGGGCCGAATTTCGCGTCGTACAATTATGAATGGCTGAGTCTTTCCCCGCGTTGGCGCGACCACTACTACCAGGAGGACCAGACACCGCACTACGAATACATGCGCGATGTGCTGAAGCTGCTCACCTGGCAGCAACGCGATACCGCGCGGCCGACGCGCTGGGTACTGAAATGCCCGCAGCACCTGGAGCAGTTGCCCGTGTTGCACAAGGTCTTTCCCGACGCCACTGTGGCGGTGACGCACCGGGATCCGGTGGATGTGATTCAATCCTCGGTCACCATGCAGGCCTATGGGCAGCGCATGAGCCGCAAAACTGTCATGACGACGGAGTTGCTGGATTACTGGAGCGACCGGGTGGAGCACCTGCTGCGCGCCTGTGTGCGCGACCGTGCTGCCTATTCCCCGGCGCAGTCTATCGATGTGCCTTTTCGCCAGCTTATCCGTGACGACGTGGGCATGGTCGAGCGTATTTACCAGAAGGCCGGGCTGGCAATGACCGATACCGCGCGCACCGCACTTTCTAGCTTTGCCACTGAGCACCAATCCGACTACGGCCGTGTGCGCTACGATCTCAAGGGCCAGTTCGGTATCAGCCCCGATGAGCTGCGAGAACGTTTTGATTTTTACTTTGACGCCTTTCCCTTTTTGCGCAAGGAAGACTGAGCCGATGCAAAATTCAGTGACATACAACTACGCGGGCGCTCGCGTGCTCGTGACCGGCGGCACCAGCGGCATCGGTTACGGCATCGCGCAGGCGTTTGCCGAGGCCGGTGCCACGGTTATGATCACCGGAACCCGGTCAGGCCCACAGGACTACAAGGACATCGACCTTGCTGCCTTCGAGTATCGGCAATTGCGGCTCCAGGACACCGACGCGATACTGGCATTGGCGGCGAGCCTCGACGGTCTGGATATTCTGGTCAATAACGCCGGAGCCAGCATGCCCGCGGGCGATGAATGGACGCATGAAGGCTTCGAGGAGTCGGTGCGCGTCAACCTGCTGTCTGCCTTTCACATGGCGCGGGCCTGTCTCGATCACCTGAGCAACAGCACCCTGAGTGGCGGTGCCAGTGTTATCGGTATTGCCTCGCTCACCTCTTTCTTTGCCAATGAAATGGTGCCGGGCTATGGGGCGGCGAAGGCCGGTATCGTCCAGATGGCGAAATCCATGGGACTGACCTGGGCGCGCCATGGCATACGCGCCAATGCCATTGCGGCCGGGCTTACTGACACGCGCATGACCGGTTTCATGAAGGATATTCCCGAGATGAACCAGCCGATCATTGACCGCACGCCCCTGCAGCGCTGGGGTCAGCCGGCGGATATCGCCGGGGCTGCGTTGTATCTGTGCAGTGACCAGGCGAGCTTCGTCACCGGACAGACCCTGATCGTCGATGGCGGCTACACCCTCGGGGTGTAATCGCGATGGTGACGCCAGTGTGGCTGGCCGAGTTTTGGCTGGCTGCGCTAGCTGCTGGCTGAGAGGTTCAGTCCGCTACGCCACGCCGTAGTGCGCTGCGGTTTCGTCCAGCGCTTGCAGCAGCTTCGCCACCAATGTGTCGATCTCTTCCCGGCTGCTGACCAAGGGCGGTGCCATGATCATGGCGTCACCGGTTTGGCGCACCATCAGCCCGTTGCTGTTGGCGCGGTCGCGACAGTGCACTGCGGCCTGGCTGTCGGGAGCCAGGCGAGCCCGGGTGTTCTTGTCGCGCACCAGTTCCACCGCAGCAAACATGCCCCGGCCGCGCACCTCGCCTACGATGGGGTGGTCTTGCAGGGCGTGCAGCTGGCTCTGGAAGTGCGGAGCGATCTGCTCTGCGGCAGTATGGATGATGTTGGTCTCGCGCAACGTATGCAGGGTGGCCAGGCCTGCGGCACAGGAGGCCGGGTGCCCGGAGTAAGTGAGCCCGTGGGTGAACTCGCCGCCGTGGGCCAGCAGCACATCGGCGATCTGGTCGCTGATCATCACGCCGCCAAGGGGAATGTAGCCATTGGTGATGGCCTTGGCGAAGGTCATCAGCTGCGGGCGAATGCCGTAGGTATCACTGCCAAACCACTGCCCGGTGCGACCAAAGCCGCAGATGACTTCGTCCGCAATGAGCAGAATATCGCGCTCGTCGCAGATCCGCTGGATCTCGGGCCAGTAGGTGTCCGGGGGCACGATCACGCCGCCGGCGCCCTGTATCGGTTCGGCGATGAAGGCGGCGACCTTGTCCTCGCCCAGCTCGTCGATCTTGGCTTCCAGCTCCCGGGCCACCTTGATGCCGAATTCGTCCGGCGACAGGTCACCCCCCTCGGCGAACCAGTGGGGCTGGTTGATATGGTGCACGTAATTCAGGCCCCACACCTGCTGGTGCATGGGGTTCATGCCGCCCAGGGAGCCGGCGGCAATAGTGGAGCCGTGGTAGGCGTTTCTGCGACTGATGAAGTGCTTTTTGTCGGGTTTGCCCAGCAGGTCGTAGTAGCGGTGTACCAGGCGGATGTTAGTGTCGTTGGCTTCCGAGCCGGAGTTGGTGAAGAAGACGTGGTTGAAGCGCTCGGGCGTGATCTCGACCAGCGCCCTGGCCAGCTCGACAGCGGGCTGGTTGGAACAGCGGAAAAAGTTGTTGTAGAAGGGCAGCTCCTGTAACTGCCTGTAAATGGCCTCGACGATCTGGTGCTGGCTGTAGCCAAGGTTGCAGCACCAGAGGCCGGACATGCCGTCGAGCAGCTTGTTGCCGTCGGTATCGTAGATATAAATGTGCTCTGCGCGGTTCACGATCCGGCCGCCGCTGGCCGCGTAGTCGCGCAGATCAGTAAAAGGATGGAAGTGATGTGAGCGGTCGAGTTCTTTGAGATTGATAGCGTCGTTGTGCATGCCAGCGGTCCTGTGTTTCTGCGTGGGCCCGGTGTAGCCGCGCAGGTGCAGAGCGTAGTTTAATGTACAGTAGGCCCAGTGTGGCACAGGGCCACAGCGAATCCACTACCGCCATCAGGTGTTTTTGTCCGGGGCTGCCCGCGCCCGCGCCCCGCATGGTGCTGTAGGCGAATTGCCCGGCGAGAAGCACACAGGAAGCCAGACACAATGGAGAATGCGCAGCAGCACTTGCAGGACTTTCTGCAGGACAACCCGGATATTGAGGTGTTCGAAGTCATGCTGCCGGATATCGGCGGTGGCCTGCGTGGCAAATGGGTAAACCGCGACAAGATCCACAAAGTCGTAGCGGGTGAGCTAAAGCTGCCGGCGAGCTCGGTGGCCTTTGACGCCTGGGGGCGCGATATCGAGGCCTGGATAGCCACCGGTGGTGACGGCGACGGCTATTGCGAAGCGGATGCGAGTACGCTGGCACGTGTGCCATGGATGCCCCGCGCCACCGGCCAGGTGATGCTGTCCATGCGCGAGGCCGATGGCAGCCCCGGCGCACTCGACCCGCGCTTTCTCCTGCGCAATATCCTGCAGCGCTTTGCCGAGCGCGGCCTCACCCCGGTGCTGGCAACGGAAATGGAGTTCTATTTGCTGGGACCTGATGACGATGCACTGGGGCGCCCCCTGCACACGCAGTCAGACCGCGTGGGTGGGCAATTGCATGCCGGGCAAACCTACGGCCTGGATACCATGGCGGATATGGCGCCACTGATGCATAACATCCGCGATGCCTGCAGCGTCCAGCAGCTGCCGGTGGATACCCTGATCAAGGAGGGCGCTCCGTCGCAGTACGAAATCAACCTGTTGCACTGTGCGGACGCTCTCAAGGCCTGCGACCAGGCGGTCATGTTGCGGCGGCTCATTCGCGGCGTGGCGCGCAATCATTCATTGCGCGCCACGTTCATGGCCAAGCCGTTTGGTGACCTCGCGGGGAATGGCATGCACGTGCATTGCAGCGTGCTGGATGCCGATGGCAACAATCTGTTTGATGATGGTACGGACACCGGCACCCCTCAACTGCGCCAGGCGATCGCCGGCTGCCTCGCCAGCATGGAGGATTGCATGCTGCTGTTTGCGCCGCATCTGAATTCCTACCGCCGCTTCCGCCGCGGCACCCATGCCCCTGAAGCCCCCTGCTGGGGCTACGAGAATCGCACGGTTTCGGTGCGGGTACCGGCGGACCAGCCCGCGGCAACGCGTCTCGAACATCGTCTGGCCGGGGCGGACGCACACCCGCACCTGGTTGTTGCGGCCATCCTGGCGGGCATGCTGCACGGGATTGAACATCAGCTGGAGCCACCGCCGCCCGTGGTCGGTAATGCCTACGACCAGGTGGCGCGCACGCTGCCGCGGTATTGGCCGGATGCGGTGGAGCGCTTTCGCAAATCCAGCTTCATCCGCGAGCATTTCGGTGCCGAATTCCAGCGTGTGTTCACACTGATGAAAGAGCAGGAAATGTACGAGTTCGATCGTCAGGTGACGCCTCTGGAGTACGACACCTCCTTGTAATCGTTTTCAGTAAGGAAAAACTGATAGAAAGCGATTAAAAATCGAATAGAAACCTGGCGCCTATCCACGCCGCAGTGGAGGCTGTACCCACCACCAGTGGTCCGCGCGATTCCAGCAACAGCGAATGGGTGAGTGACGTTGCGGAGAAGAACGTGCCGCTCTCCTCTCTGCTGTCGCTCCCCAGCCCCTATGTACCACTTTGTCGATTCCGGCAGGGCTGCTATCGTAGGCGCTCTGGATGTCGGTCAAAGGTGTTACATGGGAGCGGAAAAACGCTGGCAGCGGCTGAACTGGGAAGATCCCTTCCTGCTTGAGCAGCAGTTGTCGGATGAACAGCGCATGGTGCGTGACAGCGCGCGCCAGTACGCACAGGAAAAGCTGCTACCACGCGTGCGCGAGGCCTTTCGTCAGGAAGATACTGATCTGGCGATTTTTCGTGAGATGGGTGACCTCGGGTTGCTGGGTAGCACCATCGACGGTTACGGTTGCCCGGGCGTCGATTACATCAGCTACGGCCTGATTGCCCGGGAAGTCGAACGGGTGGACTCTGGCTACCGCTCCATGATGAGCGTGCAGTCGTCGCTGGTGATGTATCCCATTCATGCCTATGGCAACGAAGCACAACGCGAGCAGTATCTGCCACGCCTTGCCAGTGGCGAGTGGATAGGCTGCTTCGGCCTCACCGAACCCGATCACGGCTCCGACCCCGGCAGTATGATTACCCGTGCGCGCAGTGTGGCGGGCGGTTATCGGCTCAGCGGCACCAAGATGTGGATAACCAACAGCCCAGTGGCCGATGTTTTTGTCGTGTGGGCGAAGACCGACGACGGCAAGATTCGCGGGTTCATCCTGGAGCGCGGCATGGAGGGCCTGAGCACACCCGCAATAGCGGGCAAGCTGGCACTGCGAGCGTCAGTGACCGGGCAAATTGTGCTGGATGACGTGTTCGTGAGTGAGGCCCAGTTGTTACCCGGCGTGGAGGGTCTGAAAGGTCCGTTCGGCTGCCTCAACAACGCCCGCTACGGTATTGCCTGGGGCGCTTTGGGTGCCGCGGAAACCTGCTGGTTCGCGGCGCGGGCGTATACGCTGGAGCGCAGCCAGTTCGGGCGCCCACTGGCCGCCACGCAACTGGTGCAGCTGAAGCTGGCGGATATGCAGACCGAGATCAGCCTCGGTCTGCAAGGCTGCTACCGCGCCGGGCAGCTGCTCGATGCCGGACAGATCGCCCCGGAACTCATTTCCCTGATCAAGCGCAATTCCTGTGGCAAGGCGCTGCATATTGCGCGTCAGGCGCGCGACATGCTGGGAGGCAATGGCATTTCCGACGAGTATCCCGTCATGCGCCATATGGTCAACCTCGAGGTGGTGAACACCTATGAGGGTACGCATGATGTGCACGCGCTGATACTCGGGCGCAGCCAGACCGATATACCCGCATTCTGAGCGGAGCCTGCGGTGCGCGCTGGCGAGGGCGTGCCGGGTTCGTTGACACTCAAGCGCTTGCCGCACAACACAGGTATCGACACGTTCATGAAAACCTTAGTGAAAGTTCTGCTGGTTCTGTTTCTTGTGGTTGGCCTGGTGCTCTGGATGCTGGCCACGGGCAAGCAGCCGGAGCCCTTTGTGCCCGGCAGCGAGAGTGCGGCGCGTGTGCAGCCCGGCCCCCTGGCGGTGGTCAAGGTGGAGCGCGATTACGTGGACACCTCGCGCCCCACCAGCCCCAACGGCGACTACTCCGGGTCCGACGAGCGGCGTTTGGAGACCACCCTGTGGTACCCGAACGACCGGCAGTCGGGGCCTTATCCGCTGCTGGTCTACAGCCACGGTTTCTCATCGTCACGGCAGGAAGGGGAGTCGCTGGCGGCCTACCTGGCGAGCCACGGTTACATCGTCATCGCCCCGACCTTTCCCCTGACTCATATGCTCGCCCCTGGTGGGCCCCGAGTGCAGGATGTGGTCAACCAGCCGGGTGACCTGACCTTCCTGATTGATACGTTGCTGGCGGCTGCCGAGAACCCCGACCATGCGCTGTACCAGCAGGTGGATCCAGAGCGGATCGGCGCGCTGGGCCTGTCCCTCGGCGGCCTTACCTCCACGCTGGCGGCTTTCCACCCGCAGATGCGCGACCCACGTATCACGGCCGCGCTATCCATCGCCGGCCCCACGTTCGTGTTTACCGAGGCCTTTTATCGTCACTACCCGCTGCCGTTTTTGATGCTGGCGGGTGATATCGATGCCATTGTGCCCTGGGAAGACAACGCCCAACCCGTGCCCGAGCAGGTGCCGGGTGGTGAGCTGGTGACGCTGCGGGGTGCCTCTCATGCCGGGTTTGCCGACCCCGCGGCTATCATGCGCTGGCTCTCCAACCCGGATGCCGTGGGCTGCTGGATCGTGCAACGCTCCATGGGCGACGGTCAGGAAGAGCCCTGGTACGACCTGATAGGGCCGCCGGAGATGGGTATCAATTACAGCGCGGAGTCGGCGCTGTGCACTATGGAACCGCTGCCGGAAGCGATGAACCCGCTGCGCCAGCAAATGCTCACGCGGGTTATAGTGGGCAGCTTCTTTGATCGCGAGTTTTCACGCTCCGCGGCTACGCGTGAGGCGGCCGACCGCTACCTGCGGGAGGTGCTCGCCGACGAAGTCCTTGAGGCCAGCTATGTACGGGCCGCCGACTGACTTTACTGGGCGTCCGCGGTAAGCACCTGAATCGGCTGTATTTTTGCCTTGTCACCCGTCGGGTTCAATTGCCGCATGTCGTTGGCCATGGCGCCCAGGGCCGCCTGGCGGTTGCCCGGTGCGGGGTGGGTGCTGAGGAATTCGGGTGGCCGCTCGTCGCCGCCCACTGAGCCCATTTTTTCCCACAGGGTAACGGCGGCATCCGGGTCGTAACCGGCGCGCACGGCAATCTCCATGCCCAGATGGTCAGCTTCCAGTTCTGCGGTGCGGCTGTTGGGCAGCTCCAGGGCCAGCTTGGCGGCAACTGCAGCACCGCCCATGGCGGCGGCAGGACGATCGGACATGGCACCCACGGCAACCACACCCAAGGTGGTGGCCATGGCCCGGGACATACGTTCAGCGGTGTGGTTTGCCAGAGCGTGGGAAATCTCGTGGCCCATGATCTGGGCGAACTCGGCGTCGGTCAGCTTCAGTTGCTCGAACAGGCCGGTGTAGACGGCCATGCGGCCGCCCGCCATGCACCAGGCATTCACCGTGTCCGGGTCGTCGATAACCGCCACACTCCACTCCCAGTCAGCCGAGCGCGGATATTCCTGCATGGCTACGGTTACCAGTCTGCCGGTAATGGTGGCAACGCGTTTGGCCAGCGCTTTGTCGCTGGACAACTTGTCCTGCTTGTCGAGGTCGGAAACCGTGCTCAGGTAGGCGGTGCGCGACTCCACGATAGCCGCTTCCGGGGAAATCAGCATGAACTGGGTGCGCCCCGTGGGGCTGGTGGCACAGGCGCTGAGCAGGCAGGCCGCGGTGGCCAGAATGAACAATCGTTTCATGGGCGGGTCCCTCGCAGTATGGCGGCCAGTTTAGCCGATTTCCGCGAAGGTTTTGACCCGCCAGGAATTTGCCGGTTCCGCGAGAAGGACGAGGCCTAGAAGGGCAGGCCGTCGTCGATCGCGTGGCCGGCCTCTTCAGGCGTGATCAGGCCCTGGGTGTAGTGGGTGCCGTTGACTTCCTGGCGGATGTCGGCGGCCTGTTCCGGGGTGGCAAAGAACTGGGAGTACCACTTGCGCCCGGTTTTGAAGGGCCCGTCGGTTTTCATCTGCATGATTTTCAGGGCTGGCCGCTTGTGTTTCCACACGTTGAAGTCAGCGGCAAAGGCTTCCAGCGCGTTGGCCTGGAACTGCTTGGCGGCGTCCTTGTCCAGTTCGCTGGCGGGGGATTCCGCGCCGCGGTACAGCACGGCGTGCCAGGCTTTCACCTTGCCATCGTCTACCGGCGTGTTGGCAATCAGCTCGAACATCACGGCGTCACCGAACACCTGCTTCGAGAGCAGTACACCGGGCCCTGTGTACCAGGTGGTGGTATACAGGTAGGTGTTGTAGAGCTGCATTGGGCCGCCCTGGCGCTGGATATACACCTGATCATTGAGTTCGTTTTCGAAATACTCACAGGGTGCGCCGTGGGTTGGGCCGAGGTGACGGCAGTCCGCCATGTTATCGATGATTTCCTGGGGGTGAATTTCCAGCTCACCCAGGTGGTCGAGTTCCCACTGCACCCACTGCGGGTCATCCCACTGCTTGAGCAGGGGCGCATCGTAATCCGGGGCGCGGCCGTCCGGGTCGTACCAGGCCATCACGCAGCCCATGTTGTCCACCACCGGATAGGAACGTATGGACGCGGATTTCGGGTAGGGGCCGTCGGCGTAGGGGATATCGTCGACATCGCCGTCGCAGCTGTAGCGCCAGCCGTGGTAGGGGCAGCGAATGGAGTCCCCTTCGATCTGCTCACCGTTCTTGACGATCATGGCGCTGGTGCTGGCGGTCAGGTGAGTGCCCATGTGGGCGCAGTAGGCGTCCAGCATGACCGGTTTGCCGCTCTCGCCACGGTACAGGGCCAGATCTTGGCCGAAGAAGCGCACGGCCATGGGGCCGGCGTCCAGTTCCTTGCTTTCCGCGACGATAAACCAGCCGCGGGGAAAAATGTTGGGTCCGAGATTGTAGTCAGCCGCTGTGGCCATGGTTTTGATCTCCGAGTAATGCGCGATGCCCTGCAGTATAGCCCCCGCGGGCGCTGGGGCCACGGTGGGTCGCCTCGCCGGGGCCACGCGGCGGGGCTTGGCTCAACTATTTGGTGCGCTGGTTGCTGTGCTGGCCGCGCTCTGGCCGTGCTCCCGCTCAAAGTGCCGCCCCAGGTAGATGCCGGTCAGGCCCCAGCAGGCCGCAACGCCGGCACCGATCAACGCGAGTGCCGCCATGCCCAGCCCAAAGCCCTGGGTGAGCGCGGTGAACGCCCACGCATTCAGCATGTCTCCACCCCGGTAGACCACAATATCAATCACAGGTTTCGCCTTGAAGCGCGTTTCCCGGTCTACCGCCGTGAACAGCATCTCGCGCGCCGGACGGGAAATGGCATAGTTGCCCGCCCGGCGTGCAATCTGCACGACCACAACCACCGCCACCACAGGGGCGGCGGCGAGGAGCAACATGCCGGCGCAGATAACCACGGGCACCGATGCCAGCGTGAAGGGCAGCCCCAGATGGTTGGCCATGCGCCCTGTGGCGAACGCGGCAATCAGCACCGTCAGCGTGTTTACCACCAGGTCCATGCTGGCCCAGATCTGTGCCCGGCGCCCCTCGGAGTAGTCTGCCAGCAGATTTTTCAGCTCGAAATAGACGAAGGAACTGATGGTGGTATACAGGAAAATGAACAGGGCGATGCCCCACAGGTAGCGGTTGCGACGAAAGGCGGAGAACCCGGCGAAGGGGTTGCCACCGAGCGCCGCAAGCGCGCCCGCATGGGTCTGTTCCGGGGAGCCTTGCAGGGTTCCGGTTTGTTGCCGCTGCAACACGGTGATCAGGGGCAGGGTGAGCACCAGCATGAGCGCCGCGAGCAACAGCAGTGGCTCGGTGCCCCTGTCGCCTGCCAGCAGCGTGACCAGAGCGGGGCCGCCGATCGCGCCCACGCTGGCTCCCGCGCCGATGAAACCGAACAGGCGCTTCGACTGGGCTCGGGAAAAACAGTCCGCCATCAGGCTCCAGAACACGGAAATGTGAAACAGGCTGAAGACGCTGATCCAGACGTAAAAGGCCTTGTCTATCAGGGTGAAACGGGTGTCAGCGCTGGCGGCGAGGTAGAAGAGCACAAAGCTCAGCGCAAAGCCGCCGTACAGGCCGGGTACCAGATGCTGCAGCCGAATGCGGGCCACGGCGGCTCCGTACAGCGACACCGCGGCTGTGCTGAAAAAGAAGGTGAAGGTCCACAGCCAACTGACTTCCGCGTCGCTCCAGTTGCTGGCCATGGCATCGCGCACCGGCCGCAGCAGGTAGTAGGCTGCCATCAGGGTGAATACCAGCAGGAAGGACGTGAGTGTGGCGCTCACTTCCCGGGGTTCTACCTCACAGGCCAGCGAGAGCAGGCGCTGCAAAGGCCGGCGTGGCGTCGGCTTCAAGCTTTGGTCTGCAGCGCTGCGAAGGCCTCCAGCATTTCCTTCCGCTGTGTGGTATCCGGTACGCGCCCGACACCGGCCTGCATGTTGTCGCGCGTGTGTTTGGGGCTTGAGGTGGCCGGTATGACACAGGTGACGGCCGGGTGGCCAAGAATGAACTTGAGGAAAAACTGGCCCCAACTGCTGCAGCCCAGTTCGGTTGCCACCTGTGGCAGGGCGGCACCGCGGCTGGCGGAAAACAGTTCACCACGCTGGTAGGGCCGGTTGATCATGGTGGCGATGCCGCGCTCCGCCGCTGTGGGCAGCAGTTCTTCCTCCGCCCGACGGTCGGCAATGTTGTAGCTGAACTGAACAAAGTCCAGCGGCTCTTCGCGCATCACGCGCAGGAATTCGCCGTGATCGCGCCCGTGTGACGTGGTGATGCCGATGTAACGCACCTTGCCCTCCTCTTTCCAGCGCTTGAGTGTGTCCAGCTGAGTGCGCCAATCGGTGAGGTTGTGCACGGCGATGAGATCGAAACGATCGACAGCCATGCGCTGCGCCGATTGCTGCATCTGGGCGATTCCGGCCTCGCGGCCTTTGGTCCAGACCTTGGTGGCCGCAAATACCGGTGGGCGTGCCGGCATGGCGCGCAGCAGGTCGCCAACCCTCTGCTCGGCCTTGCCGTACATGGGGGACGAATCAATGACCGTGCCGCCGCCGGCAAAGAAGGTTTTCAGCACCGCCATGAGCGGCTGCGCCGCCGCGTCGCCGGTCGCAACGTCAAACGTACGCGATGTGCCCATGCCAATCACCGGGAGCGCTTCCCCCGAGCTTGGAATGTTGCGCACGATGGCCGCGGGTTTTGCGTCCGAGACGGAGGCCTGCGGGGGGAGTGCGTGGACCGCCGCGAGGGTGGCAGTGATGGACAGAAGCTGACGACGACTGAGCATGGCGGGCCTGTTTCGGTTGCAAATGACGCCTCAGTGTTTCAGGCCCGGCCCTGCCGGGTCAAGCAAGCCGTGCCTAGCGACCGGCCAGCAGCCAGCGGCGCAAACGGTTGGAATCGCCGAAAGGGGTCAATTTGCCGAAGGAGTTGAGTAGCACAATCGATACCGGTTCGCCTTCGATGGTGGCCTGCATCACCAGGCAGCGGCCGGCTTCATTGAGATAGCCGGTCTTGCTCAGGCCAATCTGCCAGTTCTGGTTTTTCAGCAGGCGATTGGTGTTGTTGTAGTTCAACGGGCCGCGCTGTGCGAAAGGGTGGACGGCCATACCCCTTGTGGTGCTGGCCTCGGCGATAAGTGGGTACTCACCAGCAGCGCGCACCATGATGGCCAGGTCCCGCGCCGTGGACTGGTTTCCGGCATGCAGGCCGGCGGGGTCGGCGAAGCGGCTATTGCGCATGCCCAGCTGTTCCGCCTTGCGGTTCATGGCCTGGACGAAGGCCGCGAGCCCGCCGGGGTAGGTGCGGCCCAGGGCGCTGGCGGCGCGATTTTCGGAGGACATGAGCGCTAGCAGGAGCATGTCTTCACGGCTCAGGGTTGCACCATAGTCCAGGCGCGAGCCTGTCTGGCGCACAAGGTCGCGGTCCTCGCGGGTCACGGTAATGGGTGCGTCCAGGGGCAGCCCGGCATCCAGCGTGACCATGGCGGTCATCAACTTGGTGATGGAGGCGATGGGCCGTACGGTGTCGGTGTCCTTGCCGTAGATGATTTCGCCTGAGCCATCCAGAACCAGCGCCGAGGCCGAACGCAGGTCGGGGTTGCCGCTCAAATGGGAAAACTTGCCGGCGCTGGCTGTTTGAGAGGTGAGCACACAGAGTGCAAGCAGCCCGATGGCCAGCGGCAGGTTTTTCATGGGTGGTCCCGATTGGTCGTTTTGGTGTCATTCTGCACCAGAGCCTCACCGCGAGAAAGAGGCGATTGCGCAAAAGCCCGTTAACTCGGCTCTCTCTTAACCCGGTTCGGATTCGGCACCGGCGGTTACCCGCAGCAGACCGCGAAAAATACGCTGGGCCGAGGTTTCACCGCTGAGCACCTTGTAGACATCGCTGGCAATCGGCATTTCCACACCGTACTGCTCCGCCAGCGCCATCACCGCCGGTGCACTTTTGGCGCCCTCTGCCACCATGAACATCTCGGCGACGATGGTGTCCAGGGTCTTGCCCCGGCCCAGCTCCATGCCCACATGGCGGTTGCGGCTTTGCGCGCTGGTGCAGGTGGCGATCATGTCGCCCATGCCGGCGAGGCCTGAAAACGTCTCAGCCTTGCCGCCCATGGCACAACCGAGGCGGGTGATTTCTGCCAAGCCGCGCGTGATGAGTGCGGCGCGGGTGTTGTCGCCGGCACCCAGCCCGTCGCCCATGCCCACGGCGATGGCAATGATGTTCTTCAGCACGCCGCCCAGTTCACAGCCCACCACATCCGTGTTGGTGTACACGCGGAACAGACCGCTGGAGAACAGGCACTGCAGCTCGCGCACGATGATCGCGTCCTCCATGGCGATGACACTCGCCGCCGCCTGGCCGGCCATGATCTCGCGCGCCAGGTTGGGGCCGGTGAGCACACCCACGGGATGACCCGGTAGCACCTCGGCAATGATTTCCGTCATGCGCATGCGGGTATCGAGCTCAAGGCCCTTGGTCAGGCTGATGACCGGTACCCAGGGGCGGATGTGCTCGCGCACTTCCTGCAGCACGCTGCGGAAATTCTGCGATGGAATGCCCATCACGATCACGTCAGCCCCCGCGACTGCCTCGCCGATATTCGCGGTGGCCTGCAGTTTTTCCGGCAGTCGTGCCCCGGGCAGGTAGGTTTCGTTGCTGTGCTGCTGGTTGATCTCACGCACCGTTTCCGGGTTGCGCGCCCAGAGTGTGGCGGGGGCGTTGCGGGCCACCAGGGCGGCTACCGTGGTGCCCCACGAGCCGCCGCCCAGCAGGCCGACTTTCAGATTGTTCATAGCAGGGCTTCCTTGGTTCGGTCACGGCCCGTCAGGCCGAGGGCGCGGATGACCTCGAGGCGCCGTTTTAATGCGCGTAGCTGCCTGGCCAGTGCCTGGCGGCGCGGTGCCAGCTCCGGGTCATCGCCGCTGGCCAGACTGCGGTGCTCCAGCATCTGGTAGCCGTTGCGGAAGAGCAGTTTGCCGATCGATGAGGCGCTGCTGATGCGGCGCTGTAAATAGAGCTGCTGGCCCAGAGTCAGTGCCTCGGTCACGCACTGCTGGCTCTCCAGTGGTGCATCACCGGCGCGGGCGGCGAGGTCGGACACCACCGAGTACGCCTCCACATAGGTGAGCAGCGTGACATGCGCCACCACCGGCGTCATGCCCAGCAGCAGTTGGGTGAAGCCCCCCGGCGTGGTGGCCGGCAGCGACTCCCAGTCCGGGTGGTAGCGGGCCAGCTCCTCGCGGATCTCCTGGTGGAACTCGGCGCTGGGCGCATAGAAGAACTCGAACTTGAACAAATCGCGCAGCTCGTCGACCTCTGCCCAGAATGTTGCCAGCGCATCGGCGTCCTTGCCCTCGGTAGACTTGACCAGAGCCAGCTCGATGATCGCCTTGTTGACGAAAAAGTGAATCACGGTGTTGCGGTAGTAACTGGCTACCGGGTGTTGTTCCAGTGCAATGGCGTACACGTCTTCCGGTCCCTCGTCGTAGCGCGCGACGATACCCTCGTTGATCATGATGCCGAGCAGGCCGTCCATCTGCTCGGCATAGCCGCGATCAAAGTCAGCGGAGATACGCAGCGAGCGGGCTTCCGCCCAGTCCAACAGCGCGCGCAGATCCTCCACCACCTCAGCCTCGGTCAGCGCCTTGGGCGCGGCGCCGAGCAGGCTCATGGTAACCAGTGAGGGGAAGGTAATGGGGGTGACACGATTGGCTTCCACCGCCACCTCGAACGCGATCTTGGACAGGGCCAGGCTGTCATCCGGGTCCGGTGCCGAGGGCAGCACAACCGGGCTGCCGATGTCCATGTAGATCTTGCCCATGGGGCGCGCCAGGCTGCGTACGTAGCCGATGAACCAGCGCAGTGACTCCGCTCCCTTGCCGCGACCTGTCTGCTCCGTGGCGTACTCCTCGACATCGCGAATCAGGTCGTAGCTGATCGAAATCGGAATGATGTGAATGTCCCGCGCGTCGGTGGCGTGGCAGGCCTCCAGGGCATACTTGAGCAGCCCGTAGCGTGGCGGCATGAGCTTGCCCAGCCGTGAACGTGTGCCCTCGAAAGACCAGTTCATCGGGAAGCGCTTTTCCATCAGGTAGCCGATGTAGTGGCGCAGCGTGAGTTTGTACAGGGCGTTGTCACCAAAACTGCGTTTGATAAAGATGCCGCCAGAGCGGCGTATCAGGAAACCCATGCCGGCAAAGGCGATATTGGCGCCGCCGAACATGTGCGGCATGGGGAAGTCGTTGTCGTAGAGCACCTTGGGCACCACCATGCCGTCGAGGTAGGTCTTGTGGGTCCAGAGCAGCATGGAGGGGTGGTCGCGCACGGTTTGACGCATGGCTTCCACCGCCTGCGGGTCGCAGACGATTTCCCGCTCGTAACCCAGGCGCAGGCAGAAGCTGCAGAAGCTCGCCCAGACATCCAGCCAGAACGTGCTGGGAATGGAGATCATTTCCTCCATGTACGCAGAGGCTTTCTTCAACAGGGCTTCGCGTGTTGTACCCTCCTGTTTGGCCAGTTGTTCCAGGGCTTCGTTGTAGCTGCGATTGGCCCGCAGGCTCTCGGCGACATAGCGCGGCACCTTGTAGCGCCCGCCCTGCAAGCGCCGCTCGGCAATATCCAGCACCACAGCCGCCTGGCGGGCGACGAACGTGCCGAATGCTATGCTGTCGGCGCTGCTCTCCTGCGCGTACTTGTGGTGGTAGCGTTGTCGGAGGTTGCCCAGCGAATCGGGTTTGCCACACACCAGGTGCATGCGTTCGGGTTCCTGTTCCGCAATGCGCCGTGCACGGCGCGCGCTGGGCCGCCGTGGGTCGCCCAGCACCAGGTCGCGCAGCTGTGGCCCGGCGTTGATGGCGGCCAGCGGCGGTGTCCAGGCAACCCGCAACGGGGCAATGATGACCTCGTCAGGCAGCGCCAGGCGCTCCCGCAGTTCACGTGTATCAATGCCGCGCCGGTCGTCGCCCAGATCAAGGGTGAGCTGGTTGCACTCCCGATCATCGCCCGCGTGGGCATGTTGCTGTATCCAGCGCTGCAGCAATTGCTCTTCGAAGCGGTTGCTGGTGTCCAGCAGGAACAGCACGGGGGCCGCACCGGGAGGCCATGGGCAGTGGTCGAGCTTGTCCTCCAGGCTCACTGATCAGTCACCGTGCTGGCGCTGCGCTTGGGTCTTACCTTGGGCCGCGTTTTAGGGGGGCGACCGCGCGCGGTCGGGGTCTTGGCGCGTTTCTGTGTCGCGGGCTTTTTCCGCGTAGCGGCCCTCTTGGCCGCAGGGCGTTGCGTCTGCGCGCGTGACCGGGTTTTCGCCTTTACCTTTGTCTTTGCCTTGGTCGGGGTTTTGGTTTTGCCCGGCGGCCTGCCACGGCGCGGGCTGGTGGTCTCTGCCACCGGTTCCAGCGGCTGCCCGAGCACCGCGAGCATACGGTTGCGCACATCGCGGATGTGCGTATTCAGGTCGCTCGCCCGCCAGTTTCGCGTGTCGATAGGCTCCAGGACCTCCACGTCGACCGTGGCGGGGCGGAACACGAAATCGCCCTTGGGGGCGACATCTCCCGCATTGCGGATCACAATCGGAACAATTGGCACGCCAGCCTGCATGGCGAGGTGGAATGCGCCTTTCTTGAAGGCGCCGAGGCGCGGCGAGACGCTGCGGGTGCCTTCGGGTGCCAGTACAACCGACTTACCCTCGTCGCGCATGGCTTCAACCAGCGGTGTCATCGCTTCGATGGCACTTGCCGAGTTGGCGCGGTCAATCATCACCACGCCGGCGAACTCCAGCACCCGGCCGATGACTGGCAGCTTGCGAATCTCCTGTTTACCCACCCCCGCCATGTCGCTGCGCAGCAGGCTGGCGATGACCACCACATCTGCCTTGCTCTGGTGGTTGAAGATGAATACTGCGGGGCGGTGTGACCACAGGTGTTGCTTGCCTTTGACGTTGAGGTCCAACCCGATCAGTGCGCTGGCGGTGTCAGCAAACAGCGACAGTGAAAAGTTCAGCGACTGACGACGGGACCGGGTGAGCGCATAGACAGGCAAACCGGCCAGAAAGGTGGGTACGAGGCTCACCGTTGCCGCTGCCGAGCGCAGATACAGCGACAGGGACGGGCGGCCGCGGCTGGAGAAGCTGGCCACAGGCCAGTGCCTGTCGCGGGCAATACCCAGCAGCCGCCTGTTAGGGTTCAGAACACGGGGCAGACCAACGCGTTCCAGTAGCAGCAGATCGTCGTGACTGTCGCTGTAGAAGAAACTCTGATCCAGGTCTGCCCCTTGTTCGCGCGCCAGCTTCTCGGCGGCATCGACTTTACCCTGACCGAAACAGGTGGGCCTGATCACGTCCCCGGTGAACAGGCCGTCCTCGACCCCCAGCTCTGTGCACATAACGTGATCAATACCCAGATCGCGCGCGGCGGGCGTTACCTGATACGGCGTCGCCGAGGAAATTACCGCCACCGTGTGGCCCTTGGCGAGGTGCGCATTGATCAGCGCGCGTGACTCCGGGTAGATACGTCGCGCCAGTTGGTCCTGGTAGAGCGTTTCTCCGAGTTCCTCGTAGCTGGCTTCGGTGATGCCGCGCAGGAACTGCGTGGTCACGGTCATCATCGCGGAAAAGCCCAGGTTTCCGAGCCCGAAGCTGGTCATGGCCTGCGTCAGCTCAAGCAGCTCCCGCACATGCAAATCACCGCGGCGCAGCTGCTCACGAATGAAGGAGGTGGCTGAGTAGCCGGAGATAATTGTGCCGTCGAAGTCGAATATGGCGGCAACTTGCGGCCCGTCCGGCGCGGTCGCAATATCTTTGAGAAGTTGTTTAACACTTGCCATGCCGATCCCCGTAGCGCCAGTGTGTGGCTGCCTGGTGTTTTGCCAAGCATATCATCCCGTTGATACCAGGGAAGCGCTCAGGAAACCGGCGTCAGGGTGCCGTCCGCGGCTACCTCCATCAGTGCGTTGCGCGGGTCATCGGTTTCCCAGTGGCCGCGCAATGACAGGAGTTTCCCTGCATCGTCAACGTGGTAGGTGAAAACGCCATGCACTTTCTGTTGCAGGGTTTTGCCCTCGCCGCCGTCAATGGTGATCGTCAGATTGACCAGATTGGCCACCTCGTTGCCCGCGGCAAACGATTCGAGAATCTCGATACGGATATCAACCGGCGCGATGAAGTTATCCCAGAATGCCTCCCGGGCAGCCGGCCCCCGGTGGCCGTTCCCGGCCGGGTCAATGTGCGAGACACCTATCGGGTCTTCGATGATGGCATCTTCCGCGTAGAGCGCGAGCCAGCCAGCCTTGTTCTTGCTGTGAACGTACTCTCTCGACAGCAGGGCGGCGCGCCGCGCCGGGTGTTCTTGATCAAACATGCCAGTGTCCTGTTATTTGAATGACTGGACGCTGCAGTGTATACGCATTCGGATTTCCGGCGCCAGAGGTGTCGTGGTGACAGCGCTGCAGGTTGCAGGGCCTTGGGAAAGAACCGAGGGAAGAGTGGGGTGCCGTTGCGCGGTTGTCAGGTTTAAACAGGTTGAGGAATCCTTGCTGCAGCTTTATAATCCCGCTCCTCACGACAGGACCATAGCTCAGTTGGTTAGAGCGCTACCTTGACATGGTAGAGGTCGGCGGTTCGAATCCGCCTGGTCCTACCATCTTTACGTATTCTTGAAGCTGTCGGCAATCGCCTGCAAACGCGATTCACTGGCGTTTTTTGCGTCTGCCAGCTGTTTACCGGCCTCATCGACCTTATCCTGCAGCTCCTGCGTGCGGCTCTTCATCTCCGTCTGCAGGTCGGCACGCGCCTTCTCGCTCTCCGCCTCGGCTTGCTCCGCATCGATCTTGTGATTCAGTTGCTCAATGCGCTTTTCAATCATTTCAGTAGCAGAATCGAGTAGTGACATTAGTAGGTCTCCGTGACAACAAGACAAGTGATGCCGGGGTCGTGGTCGACCCCGGCAGCGTGCTTATGGCGCCGGCGGCTTGCGGCCAGACACCAGATGGATGACCAGCAGAATGATGCCGATCACGAACAGTACCCAGGATATTTGCCCGGCGATGGCGGCGATGCCGGATGCGCCAAGCAGGCCGGCAACAAGGCCGACAACCAGGAATATAAGTGCCCAATACAGCATGGTAGTTCTCCTTTTTAGTGGTTCTTCTGGTGGTGAGCGGCGGCGCCCGTAGCGCCACCGGTGCTGCGCTGTTTATCAGCTGTTTACTTGCAGTTCGTTGTTCACGCCTTTCACGCCATCAACTTGACTGGCAATCTCTCCGGCGAGGTCTTTCTCTGCGGAGCTATCGATACGACCGCTGAGGGTAACTTCACTGCCAGTCGTATCGACGTTGATCTGCAGGCCGCTGGTTTCGCTGTTGGCCAGTAGCATTGTTTTTACCTCAGCCGTGAGGGTCGCATCCTCAACTCGTTCGGAGAAGTCGCGTCCATTGTCGTTCCCACGGGTGTTGTCGGCTACCGTCAGGCGGTTGGTCACATCCGTGACCCCTTCCACACCCTGGGCGAGTTCACCGGCCAATTCCTTGCTGACGTCCGAATCCACCGTCCCGGTAAGCACGACCGCGCCGTGGGCGACCTCAGGGTCAATGGTGAAGTTGTTCAGGTGCCGGTTGAACAGGTAAACGGTTTCCAGTTTGCCTTCCAACCAGGCGTCGCTGGCCTGCTGCTCAAGATCGGTAGCCTTCTGCGTCTCGCGGTCGTTCGCTTCGGCCGGTGTCGGCGCTGTTACTTTGTTCGCCGTGTGGCTCTCACCCTGCTCGCTGGCATACAGCGGCAGCGAAAGAAGTGAGCCTACTGCGAGGCTGGCACAGAGCAATTTGGCTGGTTTGCGTGTTTCCATTATGTGTTACTCCTTGGTTGCGCCTTATGTATCGCCGACTTTGGTCTGTGGCGACACGAGCGGCTGTCGGGAAGGGTGATGCGAGAACCATGCCAGCTATGCCAGTCGCGAGCCGGTTTCGCCGCCGCAACCCGCTCCCGTCAGGAGCACTGGCTGCCTGGCGGAATTGGTCCGAAAGCCTTGTACGCCGGGCTTCTTGCCGGGGTGAGTGAGTGCGCTGTGCGACGTTCTGGCCCGCGTCGCAGGGGCCTCGGCAGCGCGACGGTATCCGCTCCGGGTCGGCGGGGGTGGGGCAAGCGGGTTTGAAAAAATGACTGCTCGCGGGAGATCTTTTTACAAAATGTGCTGCGTTCGCTGGCTGGCATCGCGTGCGGCCGGCGCAATAGCGCGCCATGCAGCGGCCGGGATGGGTTGGTGTGAAACCTGCATGGTAAGGGGAGATAGAAGTAACAAGAGGGTGTCGATGTGGACCAGGGAATGCCATCCTCCAATCTGCTGGGAGCCCAGGTTTACACCGCTGACGGCGTAGAGATTGGAGTTATCTCGGAATTGCAGATTGATCCCGCGGCCGGGATCGTCAGGTTTGCGCACATCAGCCTGCCCGGCCGGGGCACCGTGTTGATGCCCTGGGCCGCGATGTTTCGGGTGAAACACAAGCGCGGCTTTGTGCTGAGCCATCGGGGCGAGGAACTGTTGCAGGAAAACAAGCGTTAGCCAGTAGTCCTCACGGGCTGTGCTCGGGGGGGCACTGGTCAGTCCTCTTCCTCGTACTCCTTGAGTTTGTTGTACAGCGTTTTCAGAGCAATGCCGAGTGCCTTGGCGGCCTCCTTCTTGTTGCCGTCGCAGGCTTCGATGGTGGCCAGGATTTGCTGCTTTTCGGTTTGTTGCAGAGATTCACCCACCGAAATGCGCAGATACTCGCCGGCCTGCTCGATCTGCCCCTCGGGCAGATGCTCCGGCTCCAGCGTCTGTTCCGCGAGGATGTAGGCCCGTTCCACAGCACTTTTCAGTTCGCGCACGTTGCCCGGCCACGGGTAGGCGACAATCGCTTCGATGGCATCCTGTGAGAAACGCTTCGCGCTGTCGTGTTCGGCATTGAGCTCATGCAGAAACACATGCGCGAGCCCCGCAATGTCGCGCTCACGCTCCCGCAGTGGCGGCATACGCAGACAGAACTGGGCAATACGGAAGTAGAGGTCCTCGCGCAGCAGGCCGTCGCGAATGGCTGTTTCCGGGTCGCGGTTGGTGGCGGCGAGGAAGCGCACATTCATGGTGAGGTCCTGTGTGCCGCCCACCCGGCGGAACTTGCCGGTTTCCAGAACGCGCAGCAACTTGACCTGCAGGTCCGGCGGCATTTCACCCACTTCATCCAGCAGCAGCGTGCCTCCTTCGGCCCTTTCGAAGTAGCCCGCGTGGCGTCGTTCGGCGCCGCTGAAGCTGCCCTTTTCGTGGCCAAAGAGTTCACTTTCGGCCAGCTCGCTGGCAATGGCGCCACAGTTCATGGCCACGAAGGGGCCGCTGGAGCCAGACATCTGGTGCAGCGTTTGCGCGGCCAGCTCTTTCCCGGTGCCGCTCTCGCCAACGACCAGCACGGTGGCGTTGGTCGGCGCCACTTTGCGTACCACGCGATAGAGTTTGCGCATGGCCGGGGAGTTGCCGCGCATCATGCCGAACTGGTCGATGGCGACACTGTCGTCGACACCGGCCTGTGTACGCTGCTGCTCATATTCCTGGCTGATGTCCTCCAGCAGTTCCGAGACGAATTCGGTGTCCAGCGGTTTGCGGAAAAAGTAGCTCGCCTGCTCGCGTATGCCGCGCTGCGCCCGCGCCGGGTCGTCGTCGTGATGCATCAGGGCGACATCGGTGTGATCCTGCAGCAGGCTTTCTTCACCCAGCAGTTCAAGCCCGTCACCATCTGGCAAGTCCAGCGCAACGAAGGCGACTGCGGTAGCGCTGGCCTTGTCCTTGAGGGCCGCACGGCTCTCGGCGATGGAACTGCAGTGCAGCACCTCAAAGCCCTTGTCCGTGAGCAACGTAGAGAGGGACTGGACGGTCTCCCCGTCGGGGTCGATGATCAGGCCCAGTGGCGCTGGGGCGCTTTGCGTTACCACCAGGGGTAGAAGTCAGGCATGGCGGATGCCTTGCCGGTGAAGGCCGGCTCGCGCTTTTCGCGGAAGCTGGCGACGCCTTCCTTGCCATCGCCGAGGCTGGTGTAGAACATGGCAATAGAGTCTACCTCGTGCGCCGTGCGGGGGTGCTCGGCGGCCGCGTTGCGGTAGAGCATTTGCCGGGCCAGCGCCGTGGCGACCGGCGAACGCTTGCTGATAATGCGCAGCGCGAGCGCTCGGGCTGCCGGCAGCAATTCATCGGGTGTGTATACGGCTTTCACCAGGCGACCGGTAAGGGCTTCCTGTGCATCGAAGATGTCGGCCGTGTACACCCACTCCAGTGCCTGCTGAATGCCGACGATACGCGGCAGGAACCAGCTGGAGCAGGCCTCGGGCACGATGCCAAGCTTGCCGAACACGAAACCGATGCGCGCGCGGTCGGAGGCCAGGCGAATATCCATTGCCAGCGTCATGGTGGCGCCAATGCCCACCGCGGGTCCATTGATGGCGGCGATGACGGGTTTGGTGCAGTCAAAGATGGCGAGCGTGACGCGGCCGCCCGTGTCGCGCACGCCATGGAGGATTTCGGGGTCGTTACCGCGCTCGCGCACATCGTCGATGGTCGGCGCGAGCGACTCGTCGAGGCCGAACGGGCTGCCGTCCTCAGACAGGTCCATGCCGGCGCAGAAAGCGCGTCCGGCGCCGGTCACCACAATGGCGCCGATGCTATCGTCGTTGCTGGCCCGGCCGAAGAAGTCGATGAGCTCGTGGGCCATTTCCACGGTGAAGGCATTCAACTGGTCCGGGCGACTCAGGGTGAGGGTGCAGACCCGGTCTTCAATGTGGGTGGTGAGTGTCTGGTACTGATACACGGTGATCTCCTACAGGAATGGTCCATCAACGCAGCCGCGGCGTCCATCGGGCGCGGCACAGGCGCCGCAAATGCCCACGCCGCATTTGGTGAGGTAGTCGATGGCGCTGAAGATCTGCTCCGGCTTGCAGAACTCGCGCTGTACGGCTTCCGCGGCGTGTACCATGGGCTCCGGCCCACAGTTGTAGAACACCAGCGCACTCCGCTCAGCATCGCTCATGTTGCTCAGCCGTTCCCGCAGCAGCTCGGTTACGCGGCCATGGAAGCCGCTACTGCCATCGTCTGTTGCCACGTGCAGGTCGGCGATTTGCGCGCACTCGTCGAGAAAGTAAAGCCGGTTTTCACTGCGTGCGCCAACGAAGATTTCTGCATTGCCGAAATCCCGCGCAATCTGGTACACCGCCGCCAGCCCCGTGCCCCCTGCAACCGCCATGATACGGGCGTCGTCCGGCGGCTCGACTGGCACGCCGTGTGGCCCACGCACATAGGCTTCGGTGCCCACGGGCAGGTCCATGAGCGTGTGGGTGAACTCGCCCAGGTCGATGACAACCAGTGAGAAGGGGTCGTCAGTCAGCGCCGAGAAGGGCTTTTCGCCCAGGCCCGGAATCCACAGGAAGATAAACTCTCCGGCCTGCACATTGATTTTGCGGTCGAAGGTGAGGATGGCGATATCGTCGCAGACCCGCTGGTTGCTGACCAGCGACACCGGGCGGAACTGCATGTCGATGTCGTAGCGTACCAGGCTTTCGGCGCGGTCCTGTGTGTGGTCCAGGTCCAGCTGCAGCGTGTGGAAGTAGGCCTGCATGTCGGCGGTGGTCATGCCCACCAGTGCTGAGCCGACACCCACCACGCTGGCACCGGCGTCAAAGAAGGCGCGCACATCGGCCGCGCTGCTGGCACCGCCACAGCCGATCACGGGCAGCCCCGTGGCATCGATAACTTCCCTGACGCATTTCAGGGCGATGGGCAGCACGCCCTTGCCGGACATGCCGCCGGCACCATTGCTGAGCACGGGGTGACCGTGTGCAGAGGTATAGCCAGGCCCCAGGGTGTTGATGGCACAGAGTGCGTCGGCGCCGCCCTCGGCGGCAGCCCGCGCAATTTCAGCAATATTCGGCGTGTTGGGGGTGAGCTTGGGTATGACCGGGATGTCTACCACGGCTTTCACCGCGGCGGTGATGGCACGCACCATTTCCGGGTCCTGGCCCATGGCCATGCCGTAACCCGTGGCGTGCGGGCAGGACAGGTTCAACTCCAGGCCGTCGGACACCGGTGCAAGCAGCTTTGCCACCTCGACGAATTCCTCGAGGCTACCGCCGAAAATAGAGGTCAGCAGGAAGCGGTCATGCGGCACGCGCAGCTGGCCCAACAGTGCCACGGACTCCTCGGCGCCGGGGTTGGTCAGCCCCACGGCGTTCACAAAACAGCCCGGAGCGTACTGGCTGAGCACGGGTTCACGATTGCCCAGGCGCGGCTTCAGGCCGATGCTTTTGGTAGTGACGACGCCCACTTCGGGCATGTGGTCGAAAACATACTGGATGATCGATGTCGCCGTGGTCACGATACCGGATGGAATCGTGAAGGGCCCGGAAAGGGTCTTGCCGAAAAATTGCGTAGTCAAGGTGTCACTCGAAGCATGGGCTGGGCGGAGCCGGCATTATACTGCCTTGCCCCAGTCGAGTCGAAACACGGGGCGCTGCGGGCCCAATCGGAGCGTCAGTTGCGCGCACCGGCCGCTCAGGTACCGCAGAACGTCTGATAGACACGCTGTCCCTCCTCGGGGGGCAGGGCCAGTGCACGGCTCCCCGGCTGCCACTGCGTGGGTGCCGCCAGGCGCTCGACAAGGGTGTGGAAGGGCGCGAAGTCGGCGTTGTCGGTAGCCGCTGCCAACGCCGCCTCGACCAGGTGGTTGCGGGCTATGAATACCGGGTTTGCACGGTACATCGCGGCCTGGCGTTGTTCCGGCTCGCACGCTTCTCGCGCCAACCGTTCCCGCCACTGTGCCAGCCAGGGGTCGAAGGCATTGGGCAGTGTATACACCTCGCCGATATCCTGCGGGTTGCCGGGAATGGGGTGCGCCAGGTCAGCCAGGCGGCGGAAGGTCAGGGTGAAGTCAGTGGCGTGCTCCGCCATCAGGGTATAGAGCTGCTCAATCAGTGCCACGTCATCGGCTTGCTGCTCGCCCAGCCCGAGCTTGGCGTTCAGGCCGTCGGTATGTGCCTGGAGGAAGTGGTCGCTAAAGGTATCGACGGCAGCCTGCGCCAGGGCCACAGCCTGCTCGGCTTCGTTGTGCAGTACCGGTACCAGAGCCTGCGCCAGGGACGCCAGATTCCAGTGGGCGATGCCGGGCTGGTTGCGATAGGCATAGCGCCCCCCGTGGTCGATGGAGCTGAATACGGTGTCCGGATTGAAGGCGTCCATGAAGGCACAGGGGCCGTAATCAATGGTTTCTCCGCAGAGCAGCATGTTGTCGGTGTTCATGACGCCGTGGATAAAGCCGAGCAACTGCCATTGGGAGACCAGCCGCGCCTGCGCCTGTATCACGGCGTTCAGCAGTGCCAGCGCGGGGTTTTCGGCGTTGGTTTCCCCCGGAAAATGGCGCTGCAGGGCATAGTTGACCAGCAGTTGAAGCCCCTCGGTGTCCTTGCGGGAGGCGAAATACTCGACGCTGCCGATACGCAGGTGACTGCTGGCTACGCGTGCCAGAATAGCACCGGGCAGCGTGCGATCGCGCATTACGGGCTCCCCACTGGCCACGGCAGCCAGTGCCCGGGTGGTGGGTACACCCAGTGCGGCCATGGCCTCACTGACGATGTACTCCCGCAGCACCGGGCCCAGCGGTGAGCGCCCGTCACCGCCGCGCGACCAGCGGGTGGGGCCGGCGCCTTTCAATTGCAGGTCGAACAGCTGTCCCTCGCCATCGCGCAGTTCGCCCAGCAGAATGGCTCGGCCATCACCGAGTTGCGGGTTGAAACCACCGAACTGGTGCCCCGCATAGGCCGCTGCCAGCGGGCGGGAGCCCGGCGTTATCGTGTTGCCGGCGAGCCATTCGGTGCCTGCGGGCGAGGACAGCCAGTCCGCACCCAGACCGAGTCGCTGCGCCAGCGTACGGTTGACACGTATCGGCGCAGGCGCTGCAACCGGAGTGGGCTCGAGGCGCTGATAGAAACGCTCGGGTAGCTCGGCGAACGTGTGTTCCAGGGTGGGTGGGGTGCCAGGGGTGGGCATGAGGGAATTCTCTCCGGATCAGGTCTCCACGTCTGCAGCGCTGGCCTGACGCATGTGTGTTGGAACGCGCAGCAGCAGAACCATGGGAATGGCCGCCAGGTTGACCCACATCAGCAGGTGGAAGTCGTTCACGTAGGCGATCTCCGCCGCCTGGCGGCTCACCACGGCCACCACCTCCCCGGGTAGCGCAGTCAGTATCCCGGGGTCGTGCATGCCGCGCGGCAGTCCGGACTCCGGTGTCAGCCGCGCGGCCAGTTCCTGCTGGTTGATCCACATATTGCGGGTCAATAATGCCATGATCATGGAGACACCGATACTGCTGCCCAGGTTGCGCGACAGGCTGAACAGTGCCGCGCCCTCATCGCGCAAATGCGGTGCGAGTGTAGCGTAGGCCAGGGTTGTTGTTGGAATGAACACCAGACCGAGGCCCAGGCCCTGTACAAATCCGGTAATTGCCAGCGTTGTCTGCCCCACCTCCATGGTAAAGCGGGCCATTTCCGCCAGCGTGAGGCTGGCCGTGCACATGCCTGTGATGATCAGCAGGCGTGGGTCGATACGCTGCATCAATCGTGCGACCACCATCATACCGAGCATGGTCCCAACGCCACGGGGCATCAACACCAGGCCGGTGGTGACCGCCGGGTAGCCCTTCCATACTTGCAGGAAGGGCGGCAGCAGGGCCATGGTCGCCAGCAGCACGATGCCGACGAGAAAGATGAACAGGACGCCGGTGACGTAATTGCGGTCGCGAAACAGCTCCGGCGACACGAAGCGCTGGTCGCTGGTGAGGGTGTGCACGGTAAAGAGATACAGCCCGAGGCAGATCAGGACTGCATACAGCTGTATTTCGAGCGACTCGAACCAGAGCACATGCTCGCCGCGATCGAGCAGCAATTGCAGTGCGCCGACGGCCACCGCCAGCAAGCCGAAACCGAGCAGGTCGAAACGCTTTGTCACGGTCGCGGTTTTCGGTACGAACCAGTAGATGCCGACGAGCGAGGCCACCCCGAGTGGTACGTTGATGTAGAAGACATAACGCCAGGAATAGGCATCGGTCAGCCAGCCACCCAGCGTGGGGCCGAGAATGGGCCCGATCATGATGCCCATGCCCCAGATACTCATGGCAGAGGCGTGTTTTTCCTTGGGGAAGGTGTCCAGCAGAATGGATTGCGACAGCGGCGCGAGTGATGCCCCGAAAGCACCCTGTGCAATACGCCACATCACCATTTCATTCAGGCTATCGGCCTGACCGCAAAGCATGGACGTAAGGGTGAACCCGGCCACCGACCACAGTAGAACCGAACGGCGGCCGAAACGCTGCGCCATGTAGCCAACAGGCAGGGTCATGATGGCGGCGGTGACGATGTAGGAGGTGAGAATCCAGATAACCTGATCGCTGCTCGCACCGAGGCTGCCCTGCATGTGCGGCAGGGCGACGTTGGCGATGGTGGTGTCGACGACCTGGATAATGGTGGCCGGCATTACGCTGGCGGCCACCAGCCACGGCGCTACGGTGCGCGGGCTCACAGCGGGCTGGCAGCCACCTGATTGCCGCCGGGTGCGGGCTGCGCTTGCGCACTCGCCAGCGATTCGGACGGCTCCGTGGCAATGCGCACCTGAGCACTCATGCCGGCGCGCAGTACTGCGTCTTCGGGTTTGCTCTCCAGCCGCAGGCGCACGGGGATGCGCTGCACGACCTTGACCCAGTTGCCGCTGGCGTTCTGTGCCGGAATCATGGCGAACTCCGAACCGCTGGCGGGGCTCAGGGTATCCACCCGGGCGCGCAGTACCTGGCCGGGATAAGCATCTATTGTGACCTCGGCCATTTGCCCCGGGCGCACATCTGTCAGCTGCGTTTCCTTGAGGTTGGCTTCAATCCAGATATTGTCCGTTGCCATCAAGGTGACGACTGCAAAACCGGCCATGGTCATCTCACCGAGCTGGGGTACGTCATTGGCTACTGTGCCGGATGCCGGTGCCGTGATGCGAGTGCGCGACAGCTGATAGAGGGCGCGGTCCAGCTGCGCCTGTGCCACCTGTATGTCGGCCTGGGCTTCCAGCGGCACATCGGGGCTGCCGCCCAACGCGGCGCGCAGGCCGGCAAGCTTCTGCCGGTTGATCGCGATTTGCGCCTGTGAGCGCGCCAGCTGCTGCCGCGAATCATCAAGATCTGCCTCGGAGATCGCCGAAGGCCCCATGCGCTGATTGCGTGTTAGCTGGCGCTGGTAAAACGCGGCGTCTTCCTCGGCCTGGCGAATCTCGGCTTCTACCTCGGCGTAATCGGCGCGGCGCACCATGATCTGGTTCTGTACCTGCGCCAGATGTGCTTCGGCCTCTGCCACGGCGAGCTGGAACGGCTCGTCTTCCAGTTGCACCAGCAGCTGCCCTGCGGTAACCGGCTGGTTGGGCTGCACCAGCACCGCCTTGACGATGGCATTCACCTCGCTGGACAGGGCCAGCTTGTTGGCTTTCACATAGGCGTTCTCGGTGCTGATGCTGCCGCGTCCACCCAGCGCGAACCAGGCAACTGCCAGGGCTCCGGCGAGCAGGCCCGCGCCCATCAGCAGGCGCCTGTGTAGCAGCTGTGACATGGTCGTATTACTCCTCTTTGCCCAAGTTCAGGCGAATGCGTTCCAGCAGTGATTTCAAGAGCACAATTTCATCGAAGGACAGGCCTGCCAGGGCTTCGCCCCGGGTAAGCTCCGCCAGCTCGCGAAGCGTTGTCAGCGCCGGCTGCGCCGCTGCCGTCAGGTAGATGCGGAAACAGCGTCGGTCCTGTTCGTCGCGGCGGCGCTCCAGCAGGCCCTCCTGCTCCAGTATGTCCAGCTGCCGGGTCAGGCTGATGGGAGCCACATCCAGTCGCTCGGCAAGCTCCGCCTGCTTCACGCCTTCTTCCCTGGCCAGGGACCACAGCACCTGCCACTTCGAGCGGGTCAGGCCGTGGGCCCGGGCGCGACGGTCGTAGTTGCGTCGCAGCAGACGTGCCGTGGTGTGCAGTTCGAAGCTGAGCTGGTCGGTGGCGTCGTTGCGCGCGCGGCTCACGTGGGGCATTCCTTGGTTGTAGGTTTACTTATTATAAGCATGCTTATTAATTTTGCAATATGTTCGCCGCCGCGGCCCGGCAATCTGGCGCACGTGCCGAATGTCGAGGAGGCCCTGAAGCGCTTTACTGCGCCGCCCGCCAGTGGCAGATTGTCGCTACGCATAACAACAGAGCCCGCAGCAACCGGGCATGGAGCCAGTAAAGTATGAGCACAACCTGGGACACCCTGATCACCGACGCACTGGTGTTTGACGGTAGCGGCGAGGCGCCCGCCACGGTCGATATCGCCATCCGGGACGGCAAGGTGGCGGCTCGCGGCGCCGGGCTACCCCGCACCGCGGCGGCCCGCGTGATCGATGGCAGCGGCCAGTGGCTGATGCCCGGCCTGTTGGATATTCATACACACCTCGACCTGGAGGTAGACCTGGACCCCCGCCTGCCGGAGGTGGTGCGTCACGGCACCACAACCGTTCTGGTGGGCAACTGCAGCCTGGGCACCTGCTTCGGCCAGCAGGTGGAAGGTGAGCAGAATCCTATCGTCGACTGCTTTACCCGCGTGGAGAACATCCCGAAAAAGGTGCTGAGCAAATGTGTCGAGGCGATTACCTGGGACAATACTGGCGACTACATGGACCACTTTGACGGCCTCGCCCTGGGGCCGAATATCGGCGCTTTCGTGCCGCACTCCATGCTGCGCGTTGAGGTGATGGGCCTGCGCGACAGCATCAGTCGCAAACCCACCGATGCCGAGCTGACCCGCATGGAAACCCTGCTGGACCAGGCGATGGAGCAGGGTTACCTGGGTTTGAGTACCGATGGCTTGCCCTTCCACTATCTCGCCAACGAGCCGCATACAGACCAGCGTATTCCCACCCAGTTTGCCGGTTACACGGAGCTCAAGCGTTTGCTTGGAGTGGTGCGCCGGCGTGATCGGGTATGGCAAACGACGCCGCTGATCGAAAACCGTGCCAAGGGCATGCTCTATTTTCTCTTCAGTAGCGGCCGGCTGTTCGGCAAACCACTGAAAACGTCGGCCTTGTCGGTGATGGAGTTCGTGCTTGCTCCCAAGGCGTCCAATGCGTTTCTTGGCCTATCCAAGTTGATCAACAGTGCGTTGCTGAAGGGGCGTATTCACTTCCAGGCTCTGGGTACCAATTTCCGTCTCTGGTCAGATGGCATTGTCAGCCCGGTATTTGAAGAGTTGCCCTCCACCTGCAAGCTCATCGCGAAAGAATACGATGACGTTGCCGGCCGGCGCGCGCTGCTCGACGATCCGGATTTCGTCGCCGAGTTCCGCCGCGACTGGGAGCATGGCCGCAAGGGGCGCAACCTGGCGCACCTGAAGGCGAAGCTGGGCTTGCCGGACAAGCTGGTTATTCGGGATCTCGACCGCATGATCTTTGACGGTGCCCCGGTGCAGGACTGGGACGGCGAGAGCATGCAACAGGTGTTTGACCGGCTGCAGCGTGTGCAGCGCGGGCAATCTGGCGAGGCGCGTTCGGAAGCCGAGGCCGCAGCCTTTGCCAAATTTCCCGCACCCACTACCGACGACGTCGATTTCATGTTGCACCTGCTGCGCGAGTACGACAAGTCGTTTCGCTGGTGGGTGGATGTGGGCAACAAGGACAACCGCGCTACTCTGGGCTACTTGCTGCACCCCAGCGCCCTGCCGGGTTTCAACGACTCCGGGGCACACCTCACCAACATGGCATTCTTTGATGGCAACCTGATGTCACTGAAGCTGGCGCAGGCCGAGGGCATGGCGACGGTTGCCACCATGGTTCGGCGCCTGACCCGTGAGCCCGCTGCCTTCTTCGGCCTGGATGTAGGCAGCCTCGAAATCGGTGCGCAGGCAGACATCACCATGGTCGACCCGGAGGCTCTGCAGACATGGGACAGCAACGACCATCGTACCCTCATTCATCGGGAGCTCTTCGACCACAAGCAGATGGTGAATCGTTCCGACGGCGTGGTGACGCGGGTGCTCATCAAGGGCGAGCCGGTGTGGCAGGAGGGCGACTTCACCGAGGTGCTGGGTAGCCGCCGCCTGGGGCGGGCGTTGCGGGCTGCCTGACCGCTGCAGCCTAGCTGCCGTCGGAGTCTTTGCCTTTAAACAGGCGCTGCAGGAAGCGCCCGCCTTCCTCCTTCGCCTTACGCTCGAGTTCATTGCGGGTCAGGGAGGCAATGATGTCCTTGCTGTCGACGCGGCACCAGCTGGCCGGGCTGCCATCGAGGGTGCCACTGCATAGCACGGGCCAGCTGATAGCAGTGAGGCGTTCATTCACTCGACAGGCCGGGTCGAGTTCGCCGAGGGTGGGCGCAAGCCGCGCACTGAATTTCGCGTTGAAAGCGTTGCTGTCGAGATCCAGGCTACCGGTCCCGCGCAACCCCATGTGCGCCAGATTGGCCTGCAGCGGGTCGAGCCGCGCCTTGCCTTCGCCCAGCGTCACACTCGCACTCAAGTCTTCGAAGGTGCTCTGCTGTGGCAGTTGCGCGCTCAACGATGTCTGATTGACCTGTGCAACCACCTCGCAGAGCATGCGCTCAACCCCAAACTGCTGCAGCACCATGTCACGGGTTGTCAGGTTCAGCGGGCCCTGCAGGTTGTGCACCAGTGTGTCGCTGGTGTTGCCACGGCTCTGCAGTTCCCAACGGGCGTCCGCGAGGCCGGTAAGCAGCGGTTCCGACTCCAGCGCCGCGAGCAGTGCCGCGCTATCCAAACCAATGAGTTCACCGCGGGATGACAATACGGCGGTGGCTCGGTGCGCATCCAGGCTGGCGCTGGCGTTCAACGCCCCGCCATGCAAGGTGCCGGTGATGGTGTCGATTTTCAGTACGCCCTCCAGCGCCCGCAGGCGCAGGCGCAGGTCGTTCACGGTGTGCGGCCCGAACACGGCGCGCTCAACCCGCAGATCGGCCCGGGTGTCGGCGAGGCGGATGGCATCCAGCGGCAGTGCGGTGTCTTCGCCGTCAGTGTCCGTGCTTGCGGTAGCGGCAGCATCTGGCCCGGCCAGTAGCAGCAGCGCGGGGTCCAGCAGGTTCAGGCGCAGCTCCGCATCAATTTGCGGGCTTTCGAAACTGCTGTAGGCCAGCGAGCCCTGACCGGTGATTTCACCGCTTGCCAGCTCCAGGGCCAGTTCGGCCCGTTGGGTGTTGATACCGATCGTGCCGCTGGCCTGGAGTTCCACCGGTTCCGGGGTGGCCCCGGTGATGGTGACATTGAGTGCTTCCACTGTGGCCTTGCTCTGGTCGGCACTGACCGTAAAGCGGGTTTGCAGCGTGATAGCGAGCGCTTGCTCGCCGGCGATCTCCACGCTCGCACTGAGTTCGGCAGGCCGGCCCTCAAGGTTGATGTCATTCGCCTGGAGCGAGGGAATCTCGATGACCTGCGGTGCTGCGCCGTTGGGTTGCAGCAGGCGCACGCGGGCTTCACTCACGCTGACATTGGCGATATTCAGGGCCAGCGGCAGGCCCAGTGCCGCGCCCGCGCCCGCCTCGGCACCGGCGCGCAAGGCTTGCCGGCGCTGCACGTAGAAGGCCTGCAGCTCGGCATCGCTGAGGCCGGCGGTGGTGCTGGCGGGTGCGGCTTCGGCCGCGGGCACGGTCACCTCAAGGCCGGCCAGCTCAATGCCCTTGATGGCCACTTCCTTCGACAGCAATGGCAGCAGGAAGACTTCCACCGACAGTCGCTGCGCGCTGACGTCCGGCTGTTGCTCGCCCGGGAGTTGCAGCTCGGTATCCTCCAGGCGCAGCGACAGGCGGGGCAGCAGCGACAGCCCGGCATCGCCGTTTACCCGCAGTTTGGCGCCACTGCGCTCTTCCAGCGTTTCCGTCGCGATCTGTATCAGCCGCGCTTCGTCCAGAAGCAGCGGCAGGAGCGCTGCGACCGCCAGCACCAGCACCAGCGGAATGGCAACGATGTAAATCAGTAGTCTGGGCATGAGAGCAACCATCGTGAAAAACCTGTCTCACGATGGTAGCAGAAATCGCAGTGAATCCGCGCGTCGCGCACCGCGCTAGAAGTTGTAGCCCAGCGCCAGGCCGTAGGTTCTCGGCTCGATCGAGAAGACATTGGTGAACAGACCGGAAGATGGATCGGTGACATACATGGCCACCAGGTGGTCGTCATCAGCAATGTTCTTGATGTAGGCCCGGGCGTACCACTGACCGTCTGCCGAGGTGTAGGTAGCCTGTGCATTCCAGATGTCCCAGGCATCAATGCGGTCGATGGGGCGATTGAACATTCGCGCATACATGGCGTCCTGCCAGTAGTAGTCCACACGCAGTGACAGTGCGCTGCTATCGGCAAACGACAGGTTGTACTGCGCGCCCAGACTCAGTGACCACTCCGGGGCGTTCTGCAGTTGGTTGCCATCCAGGTTCTGCGCAATACCATCGGTAATCGGCACACCGGCCGCCCCCAGCGCACTGCAGCTGGTGAACGGTGAGCCAAACTGCGCGGCGTAGACGTCCGGCGCCAGCAGGGCTACACAGTTGGAGGCGTTGGACAGGTCCTTGAGCAGAGTGACGTCGCTGCGCCCCGCGGTGGGGTCGCGGGTATCGAAGCTCTCAAAGTCCTTCACTTAGGTGTTCAGGTAGGCGAGGTTGGCGTTGACAACCCAGCTCGCATTCGGGGCAAACACCAGCTCCGCCTCGCCGCCCCAGATCTGCGCATCGGTGTTTTCGTTGAACGAAGTGCGGTTGACGATCTTGGATACCTGCATGTCGGTGTAGTCGTAGAGGAAGGCGCTGAAGTTTGCCTGCAGGGTGTTGTCGAGCAGCGTGTTCTTGGTGCCGATCTCCAGTGCATCGACGAACTCCGGCGCGAAGTCGGGCTTCTGGCTGGGGAACTGCACGGGGTCAAAGGGCGGGTTGAAGCCGCCGCCCTTGTACCCACGGGACAGTGAGGCGTAGGCCAGTGTGTCAGCCGTTACGGACCAGTCGATAACGAGGCGCCCGGTGGTTTCCCGCCAGTCGTTGCTGGCGCGCCGCGTGGCGGTGGGAATGGGCAGGTCTGCGCCCAGGGGTTGTAGTACGGGGGCGCCGGTCACCGGGTCGTTGTTGAACAGGATCTGCCGGTCTTCGATGGTTTTGCGGTCGTGGGTGTAGCGCGCGCCTACGGTGACTTTCAGTGTGTCGGTCAGCTCGTAGTAGATTTCACCGAACAGCGCCTGTGAGCGAATCCCGTAGTCACCGGTTTCATTGTTGAACTGGGGACCTACCCAGCCCACCCCGTCGAGGCCCAGGGCTGCCGCGGGAAACACACTGGCGAAGTAGTCAAAGCCGGATGAGAACACCCAGTACTGGTTGTCCAGTTCAACATCCATCCAGAAACCGCCGACGAGAAAGTTCAGCGGCCCGGCAAAATCGGACTGCAGACGCAGCTCCGCGGATACCTGCTCCGATGACTGGTTGGATTGATCGTAGGCTTCAAGGCCAGGACTGAAGGAGTCGATATGGCCGCCAACACTGCCTGTGGAATTGGCGGATGCCGCGGAGATGGGCCACAGCCCATCGGCATACAGTGTGCCAGCGGCTGTGGGCGCGACCACTGGCAGCAGTGCCGGAATGGGAAGCGGGTCCGCCACGGTCCACTGGTAGTCCATTTGCGAGAGCACGGTGGTGTCCTGGTAGCCGCCCACAAAGGCCAGTGTGTAATCGCCCAGTTCCTGCGCAATGTTCAGGGTGACCAGTGTCTCATCGGCGCGGTAGAGGGGCTCCCGCTCGCTGGCTACCTGGCGCAGGTCCCGGGGTACCTCGCCGCGCACGTTGGAGCCGAGTGTGAAAGCGCCGAGCGGGCCGAGCAGGGCGTTGGACGCCAGGATGTTGGACAGTTGCGACGACGGGTTGGGAACATCGAAATCGAGGCGGTCGGGCAAACAGCCCATGACGCCACTGGGGTCGTTGTGGCACAGGGTTTTCTGGCTGCGGGTGCGGGTACTGTCTTCATCGAACCAGGACAGCATCAGGTCGACCTGCGTGGTATCCGTCGGTACCCAGTGCAGTGATGCGCGCAGCGATACCTGGTCGCGGCCATCGACATCGCTGCCGTTGTACACATTCTCCGTGTAGCCCTCGCGGTCCAGCCATAGTCCCGCGAAGCGCAGTGCCAGGCTGTCGGTCAGCGGCAGGTTGATGGCGCCACTGAGTTTCTTGTGATCGTAGTTGCCGTACTGCCCCTCGAGGTTGCCTTCCCAGCCATCGAGGTTCGCCGGTCGCGTCATCATATTGGCGGCGCCGCCGGTTGAGTTGCGGCCATAGAGCGTACCCTGCGGGCCGCGCAACACGGCCACCTGTTCGATATCGTAGTATTCGGTTTCGAACAGGCGCGGCGAAATCAAAGGGACTTCATTGACGTGAACGCCCACACCGCTGTCTGCGGACGCCGCAACGAGGTTGGTGCCTACGCCGCGAATCTGGAAGTTATTACCGGTGAAGTTGCCCTTGGTGTATGACACGTTGGGCGCGGTGAAACGCATGTCTGCAAAGCCGTTGATCTGCTTGCTGCGCAGGGCCTCTTCGTCGAACGCGGTTATGGCGATGGGTACATCCTGTACCGACTCGGCCCGTTTCTGTGCCGTGACGATGACCTCTTCCAGTTGTGCCTGTGCAGCAGTCGGTAGCGCGCTGGTGCCGACGGCGATCAGCGCTGGCCACAAGCGGCGCAATGTGGTGCAAACAGCATTTTTCATCCCAGCTCCTGAATTATCATTATTGGTGTCAAGTTATGCTGGCCCGGTGCGGGTTGGTTCAAGTTTATGCACAATCAGGTTACCGTAGCAACTTGGCAACTTTTTTGGCCGCAAGGGAAAAGCCGGTGAAAATCACGCTTCAACAACTGCAGCACAGTGTGGGTTTAACCCGCGTTGTCATTCATTCGCTGGATTTCAGCATTTACCTCGCCTACGCCGATTTCGGTGGCGATCCGTTGCTGGTCACCGAGGCCGACGGCAAGCCTCTGCGCACGCACAACATTACCGCGATGAAGCAGCACCTGGCAGCGGTGCCAGCCTCGGCCCTCTATCTGCGCCACCAGAGCGCTTACGATGAAATGGTGGGGCAGCCGGTGCGCGCCGGCGACAACAGTCTGGAGATACCGCTTTCCCGCGATTGGGGTGACTTCCCGGAAGGTCAGTAACGTGGACAAACGCGCGCACGCCATCGTCAACCCCATTCATTCACTGAACCTGCTCTCGCAGGCGGAAATCGAGGCCTTTACCACCACCCGCGGGGAGCTATTCGACCTCTACCGACGCTGTGCACTGGCTATTCTCAACACTGACAGCAACAAGGACGACGCGGCGAAGATCTACGCCGACTTCTCGGACTTCGATCTGCAATTTGTGCCACAGCCACGCGGCTTGCGCCTGGAAGTGTTTAATGCCCCGGCGCAGGCCTTTGTCGATGGGCGCATGATTCGTGGCCTGCGGGAACACCTGTTCGCCGCGCTGCGTGACATCGTCTACACAGAGATTCGCCACTCGGCTCAGCCGGTATCGGGCGCGTCAGACCCTACCGATCAGGTGTTTCGTATTCTGCGCAACGCCGATGTTGTGCGCCCCAACCAGGAGCCCCGCCTCGTGGTCTGCTGGGGTGGTCATGCCATTCCGCGCGACGAGTACGACTACGCCAAGGCCGTAGGTTACGCGCTGGGCTTGCGCGGCCTGGATATTGTCACCGGCTGCGGTATTGGTGCCATGAAGGGCCCGATGAAGGGCGCCGCCGTTGGCCATGCCAAGCAGCAAATCAAGAGCGGCCGCTACATCGGTATCAGTGAACCCGGCATTATCGCCTCGGAGTCCCCCAACGCGATCGTTAACGAACTGGTGATCATGCCCGATATCGAAAAGCGGCTGGAAGCCTTCGTACGGCTGGCGCACGCGATTGTGGTGTTTCCCGGGGGTGTGGGCACGGTGGAGGAAATCCTGTACCTGCTGTCGATTCTGATGCACCCCGACAACGCGCAGAGTCTGCCGCTGGTATTCGCGGGGCCAGAGCGCTGTGCCGAGTACTTCAGCGAGTTGGAGCGGTTCCTTGTCGGCTGCCTGGGAGAGGGTGTACGCGATCACTACCGGATCATACTGGGTGCCCCCGATGCAGTGGGTGCCGCCGTGCGCAAGGCGGTGCAGACCCAGCACGTGCGGCGACGCAAATTGCAGCAGGCTTACTATTTCAACTGGGAACTGGCGATTGCCCCGGCGCTGCAGCGGCCTTTCCTGCCCACCCACAAGAACATGGCGGCGCTGGATCTGCGCTCGGCGCTACCCGGTCACGAGCTTGCCAGTCAGTTGCGTTGTGCGTTTTCAGGCCTGGTGGCGGGGAATGTAAAGACCTTCGGCATTGAGCAGGTGGCGCGTCACGGGCCTTACCAATTGCACGGCGACGCCGTGTTACTGCAGCACATGGACCGCCTGCTGCGCCTGCTGGTCAAGGAGAAGCGCATGAAGCTGGGTGAGGGTGAGTTCGACTATCAGCCCTGCTACCGCATTTGACCGTTGTTTTCCTCGATACGCACCCGGTCGCGGCCGGCGGCCTTGGCGGCATAGAGCGCCTGGTCAGCGCGCTGGATCAGTTCGTCCGGTGTGCCTTTCTCCGCAGGCCAGGCAGTGGCGCCACCGACACTGACGGTCAGGTAGTCTGAAACCGGACTGTTGGGGTGGGGGATTCTCAAGTCCTTTACCAGTGAGCGGATACGCTGAGCCACCTGCGTTACAGCGCCGACATCCGCGCCGGGCAGCAGCGCCAGAAACTCCTCGCCGCCGTAGCGCGCCACGAGGTCTTCGTCGCGCAACACGCCGGACTGTAGCGCTTCGGCCACCTTGCGCAAGCATTCATCTCCGGCGATGTGGCCAACCGCATCGTTGTACTGTTTGAAGCAGTCGATATCCAGCATGATGATGCTGACTGGTGCGTGCTGCTCGCCGCACTGCGCCCAGGTACTTTCCAGGTTCTCATCCAGAAAGCGCCGGTTGGCAAGCCCGGTGAGGCTGTCGATGCGGGAGATTTCCTGCACCTTTGATAGTGCAATCTGCAGTTCGCGCGTACGCCGGTTGACCAGAAGCTCAAGCTGTCGCTCGCGCAGCATGGCGCGACGAATGGCCAGGAGGTAGAGGCGATGGGCGAGCAACACTGCAAGCAAGCCGGCGATGATCCGGAACCACCACGTCTGGTACCAGAACGGTGCCCGGTATATGTCCAGGTTCACCTCCGCGCCGCGGGGTGATGGTTCTTGGGCGGCGTCGTGGTTGGATGCGGCAACCCGCAGGGACAGAGACCCAGCGGGCAGGCCGGTGAAGTACGCGGTGCGCCGGCTGCCCACCCGGTGCCAGTCGCGGTCAAAGCCTTCCAGCAGGTATTCGAAGCGCAACGTATGCGGCGCGCCCAGCCGCGGCACCGTGTAGTCCACTTCCAGAGTAGAGGCGTCGGCGGGCAGCAACAACGGGTCCGCGAGTGGGATACTCTCGCCGTTCACACGCACCGCCTCAATCAGCGGCGGCGGCGGTGGCGGCAGGGTGCTGAAATCGCCAGGCACGACAGCCACCAGGCCCTGGTTGGTCGGGAACCAGAATCGCCCATCCCGTGCCCTCCAGCCCGCGGGCTGAAAACCACCGAGGAACTGGGCGGAGCGCAGGCCGTCGGTTTCATCGTACAGCCTGGCCCGAAACCGCTCTGACTCGCCGTGTGCAACGGCGTTCAGCGCGGCGCGCTCGACCGAGACCAGCCCGTCCGCACCGCTCATCCACAGCCGCCCGGCGTCATCCTCGAGAATGGCCAGCACGGAGAGCTGCGGCAGGCCGTGCTCCAGCGTGAACTGAAACAATTGATCGCCCTCGAGGCGCGCCAGCCCCGACTCCCTGCTCCCTATCCAGACCACACCTTCAGCATCGGTATACGTTGTGCTAACCAGGTTGCTGCCCAGGCCTTCCTCTTCAGTCCAGAGCGTGTAGCCGTCTCCAGTGAGTTGCATCAGGCCACCGTTGCTGGTGAGCCAGAGGCGCCCCAGCGCATCGCTGCGGATCTCTCGCAGCAGGGTGGCCGGGAGGCTCGTTTCTTCGACAAAGCGATTCCTGCGATGATCAAACCATACCAGTCCGCCGTCGGTCACGACCCAGAGACGGCCGCTGGCATCGCGTTGCAGTCCCATAACGTGGCTATTGATAAGGCCTTGTTCCTTGCCGTACTGCGTGACTGAGCCGTCAGTGTGCAGGTGGTTCAGCCCACCGCCAAAGGTGCCTACCCAGAGCGAGCCATCGGGCTCGGCGAGCAGTGACGAGACGTCATTGCTGGACAGCCCCTGCTCACGGGTGAATTGGGTGATCTCACGATCGGTACCCAGGCGGAACAGTCCGCTGCCCTCGGTGCCTGTCCAGATGCTGTCGTCCGGGGCTTGCGTTACCACGAAGGTGGCGGCGCCGATGCCTTCCGCCGGGCCGAATTGCAGAAAGTCACTGTCGCGCAGGCGGTGAACACCGTGCATGGTCGCTGCCCAGATGTTGCCCTCGGCATCTTCGGACAGCTCAAAAACATAGCCGGGTTGCTCGGTGGCGAGCGGGAAGGCCTCCAGGCCGCCATGCTGTCCTACCCGCCAGAGTCCATCACCATAGGTTCCCAGCCACAGATTGCCGTGACGGTCGCGCAGCGCCGAATGCAAAGTCATCCCCGTCTGCAGCGCCGCACTCTCATGGACTATCGGTCCGGATTCGGTCAGGCGGTAGGTGGTGCCTGCCGCCGTCGCCGCCATCGGCCCGAGTTCGGGGTCATTGTAGAGCAGGTGTACCTGGGTCGAATCCAGGCCACTGCCTTCGGTGAAGTTGGTGAAGTGGACGCCGTCGAAGCGACTGAGTCCGTTGGTCAGGGTGCTTACCCAAATGGCGCCGCCTGGTTCTTCCAGCAGGCGGAAAGTACGGTCGTCCACCAGGCCATCTTCCTGCGTCCAGCTGCGCATCTCCTTGCCGCGCAGTCGCGACAGGCCCTGGCTGGTCGCGAACCACAGTGTGCCATCGGCGGCTGGCAGTACATCGTGCACAATGTCGTCGCTGAGCCCCTCCGCTGTTGTATACGCTGTGAACTCTCCGTTGACAAAATGCAGGACACCTCCGCCGTAGGTGGCGAGCCACATGCTGCCGTCATCAAGGATTTCGATGTCGCGGATGTCGTTGGAGCGAAAAGCCGGCTGATTCTGCTTGTTGAAGAGCGTGAAGCTGACGCCGTCGAAGCGCGCCAGACCGTTCTTGGTCCCCAACCAGAGGAATCCATTCAGGTCAGGCCGGGCTATCCAGACAGTATCTGAAGGCAGGCCTTCCTCGCGGCCGAAGCGGTCAAAGAGGTACTGGCTGGGCAGGTGGTCCGGGTTCAGCGCAAAGCCGGAAGGCGACAGCAGAGTCGCCAGCAGCAACCACGAGGGAGGCAGCCAGTTGCGTAGTAACCGGATTGTTGTGCGTGAAGAGTTCAGGATGGAGCCACCATCTTGTCAAGCGAGGCAGGATACGTCAGTGGCGTACAGGCCACAACGTGTTACATCAGTTGCTGTGACCCGGTTCGCGTTCTGACAGGGTCAGTCCGTGGTCGCGTCCCTGCGTACCAGCCATGCGGCGAGTTGTGCCGCTTTGTCTGTGAGGTAGTTGCGCGCGCGGGCCAGCCAGCCCTGCTCCGTGCGCAGCGCGTAGTCCTCGTGAGCGCGTGAAATCACGTAGGCGTGGACGTTGTCTACCTGCGCGGCATTGAGCACATCATCAAAGCGCGGCATGCCGGCCTGCTCCATCAGTCCTTCCCGGACCACAGCGGCAAAGTTCTCATGCCAAACCGGTGCCAGATAGCGCAGGTCGGGTATTGAGCCGTCACCCACCACGTCGGCGCCGTGGCAGCGGGCACAGAAGCGGTTGAACAGGTTGCGCCCTTCGGCGATCTGGTCCTCGCTCGCCTCCGGCATGGGGGGTGGCGAGGGGCGTTCGACGGTGGGTGTCACGGGCAGGGCGCCGGATGCGCCGAGTTTGAAGGCGACCAGCCGGTTGTTGGGGTTGCCGGTGGGGTAAGTCTTGCCCATGTTCATCATCAGTGCCCCGCCGCGCCCCGCCGTGACCGCGATGTATTGCTCGCCGTTGACCCGATAGCTGATCGGCCCGGCCATGACACTGGTCTCCATCGGGAAGGTCCAGAGCAGTTCGCCATTATCGGCGCGTACGGCGATGAAGCGCCCGTCCGAGGTGCCCTGGAACACCAGGTTGCCGCCGGTGGCCAGTACCCCGCCATTGTGCGTGTAGGGGTGGGGCAGCTTCCAGGCCGCTTGCTGGCGTACCGGGTCCCAGGCCAGCAGGCTGGCCTTGGGCAAGTGGGTGAGCATGGCCTGGGTGAATTCCTGGGAGTAGGCCTCGCCGGAGAGTTCGTAGCCGGTGTTGTAATGGCGTCGCAGGTGCTTGTAATCAACGGCGTCGATCTCGTTGAACTCCATGCCCATGTCCAGTTCAGGAATGTACAGCAGACCGGTATCCGGGCTGTAGGCCATGGGGTGCCAGTTGTGCCCGCCCATGGCGGAGGGGAACACCATGGCGGGTTCACCGTCGTAGTCCTGCCCCGGGTTTTCCCGGGGGCGGCCGGTATCAAGGTCGTAGCCGCTGGCCCAGGTCACTGTGGTGTAGGGCTCTGCGGAGAGCAGTTTGCCGGTTTCGCGGTCCACGATGTAGACAAAGCCGGCCTTGGGCGCATGCAGTATCACTTTGCGCTGCTGCCCTTCCCAGGGGATTTCCGCGAGTGTCATCTGCTGGCTGGCGGTGTAATCCCAATTGTCGCCCGGCACCTGTTGGTAGTGCCAGAGGTATTCGCCGGTATCGGGGTTCAGGGCTACGATGGAGGTGAGATACAGGTTGTCTCCGCCGCCCGGACTGCGGATGCGTCGGTTGTGCGGCGCACCGTTGCCTACACCGAGGTAGAGCTGGTTGAACTCGGGGTCGTAGACGATGCTGTCCCACACCGTGCCGCCGCCGCCATACTTCCACCACTCGCCATTCCAGGTTTCAGCCGCGCGCTCCATGGCGGCGTTCTCGAAGCCGTCGGCAGGGTTGCCGGGCACGGTGTAAAAGCGCCAGGCCAGTTCCCCGCTGGCGGCATCGTAGGCGCTGACGAAACCGCGAGTGCCAAACTCGGAGCCGCCATTGCCAATGAATACCTTGCCCCGGGCCACACGCGGCGCACCGGTGATGGAGTAGGCCTGGTTCGGATCGGTAGTCTGCGCCGACCAGCGCAGGGTGCCGGTGGCGCGGTCGATGGCGATGAGTCGGCCGTCCAGCGTGCCGATATACAGCAGGTCGTCCCAGGCGGCGAGGCCGCGGTTGAGCACACCGCAACAGGCGGTAATGCTTTTACTGCGCGGCACCTCGGGGTCGAAGGACCAGAGCATCTCGCCGCTGGCGCCGTCTACGGCGTAAACGGTGTTCCAGGCGCCGCTGAAGTACAGGATGCCGTCGATTGCCAGGGGTGTGGATTGCAGGCCCAGGTGCGTGTCCGTTTCAAAGTACCAGGCCATGCCTAACTCCGACACGTTACTGGCGTCGATCTGGTCCAAGGGTGTGAAGCGTTGTTCACTGTAGTCGCGGCCGTAGCTCAACCAGTTATCCACGTCGTTGCCGGCGGCGAGCAGGCGCGCTTCGGTAACGGGTTCAGCACTTGCCAGGCTGGCAATCAGGCAGGCGGAAATACAGGGTATAGCGAGGAAACGCATGCGAACAGGCACTCTTGCGGATTATCGTCGGGGTTAATTCTGACCTATTGGGCCGGAAAAACCCGGTTGTGGCCATGCTTCCCGGCAGCGCCCCGGGCGTGGCGTAAATACTTGAACTTTCCCGGGTGCGGGGGTCACCGCGCCTCCGCGGGCGCGGGTTCATTGTTTTCCGCCGAGGCCGCCTGCGGATAGATCACCTCGGCGATGTGGAGAATACGCTTGGCGCTATCTTCAAGCAGGGCCACCACATGCAGCCTGCGTGTGGCCTCTGGTGCGCTCAGCAGGCCAGAGCCGATCTGCTCCAGCAACTCGGCCCGCCGCTGTCGGCGCAGTCGTTTCAGTAGCTGCTTGCGCTCCAGGCGCGCTTCCCGGGTCAATTGCTTGAGTTCGCCGCTGCGCATGAGGCCCAGCAGTGCCTCCTGCAGAGCCGGTGTCAGCGCTGCGGTGATGTCCGCCTGCGGAATATCCGCCAGTTCCAGGAACAGGTCGCGCAGTTGCATGCATTCCTCACGCACCCAGTTCAGGTTGAGAAACTGCTCGGACAGGCCGTTGTCGAGGTGCTGGGCACCAATGCGGTTGCCGTATTCAGCGATTGCCGCCAGCAGCACACCGGTGTGCAGTGTTTCTTCCGCCGCCGGTTCCCGGTCCGGATCGATGATTATCCCCCCGCGCGAGAGCAACTGCTTGAACACGCGCTTGATTTCGGAGTGCATGGCATTCACGCCCATTGCCGGCAGGGCCAGCACCGTATCATCGAGGTAGCGCAGTCGTTCGGAGGTCAGTTCGGGCTGCTTCACCCAGCGCTCCACCAGACGCAGCAACCGGTCCGCAAGCAGCCACATCAGCAGCAGGCCGAGCAGGTTGAACAGTGTGTGGAAAAGCGCCAGCCCGGTGCTGATATTGGTGCGCCCGACGCCGCCGCCGGAGAGCTGCTCGGACACCCACCACAGCGGGCCCAGCAGGATCAGCGCAATCAGGCCCGTGAACACTTTTTCCGCGACATGCACCAGCGCCAGGCGGCGCGCGTTTGCCGTGGCACCCATGCTGGCCAGCAGGCTGGTGGCGGTGGTGCCAATGTTGGCGCCGATGACGAGCGAGGCGCCCAGCAACGGCGTTAGCACACCCGTCACCGATGCGGTGAGCACAATGGCCAGCGCTGCGGAGGACGACTGAATCAGGGCGGTGAGCAGGGCGCCGAACAGCACACCGAGCGCAATGCCGATGGCCCCAGAGGTTCCCAGGCGTTCAATGGGTATCCAGTCGGCAACGTCAATGAAGGCATCACGCAGCATGCCCAGGCCGAGGAACAGCAGGCCAAAGCCCGCGAGGGCGATGCCGATATGTGCTGCGCGACGGTTGTTGCCAAACAGTTTGAGCAGCATGCCGAGGCCAATCAGCGGTAATGCCACCACCTCAACCTTGATGCGCAGGCCGATGAGGGCGACGATCCAGGCCGTCATGGTGGTGCCCACGTTGCTGCCGAAGACCACCCAGGCAGCCTGTTTCAGTCGCAGCATACCGGCGTTGGTAAACCCGAGGGTGGCAACGATGACGGCGCTGGAAGACTGCACGATGGCGGTAATGCCGAAGCCGGCGAGCGCCGCGCGCAAGCGTGTACGGGTGGAGCGCTCCAGAAATCCCTGCAGTGCGTTGCCGGCGGCGGCTTTGAGACCGTCGGTCATCATGGACATGCCCAGCAGCAGCAGCCCCAGCCCCCCGAGGGACAGGGTCAGTGTCATCCAGGCCATGGTGGGCTCACGGCGGGCGCTGTGACCTGGGCGCGGAAATCATCGGGCACGGCCACCACCCGGTGGGTCTGGTAGTCGAAGAACAGCAGGGTGGTTGCAACCCGCGCGACCTCCTCGCCGCTGTTGTCCTTGCTGATGCGGTAGACGAACTGGAAGCTTTTCTGCTCAACCTCACGCGCCCCCAGTTCCACCCGCAGCCGGTCGCCATAGTCCGCTTCCGCCAGGTAGGCGGTTTCCGCGTGCGCCATGATCAGCCCCGCCTCTTCGAAGGCGATTGCCTTGCTGTGGCCGAGCTGGCGGATAAAGCGCAACTGTGCCTCCATGGCGATGGACAGCAGGCGGTCGGCGCCCAGGTGGTTGGCAGCGTTCACGTCGCTGTAGAGCACGTCATAGTGCGTTGCGAAGAGAAAGTGCTCGGGCAGGGTGATGGTTCTGCGTGGCATGGCCGGGCTCGTCCGGTTGCTGGAGTGACGAGCGCAGTCTAGCGCTGGTGGGGCCAATTTGCATGATGCGCACGCGACCGGGCAGGCCGTCGGTGCGAGGGCTACGGGGTGCGTAATGCCTCTGGCTACTTAAATAGCTAATAATCGCGGAATAAGGCAGCAATATAGTCCATATATATCGCAATTTTCTCCCTTTGACGGGTGGCAGGGCGAGCGTAGGCTGCTCGGCTACTATAAGAGTTCCGGCCGCGCACCGCAGCCGGAACCCCGCAATCACGTGTTCGACAGGAGTACGCCCCATGGCGACAACCCAGCAATCCCAGGAACCCAATGCCGTGCAGCAGGAAATTGCGGCGATGATGGAACGCGCTCGCGCGGCCCAGGCCGCGATCGAGCATTACACCCAGGAGCAGGTGGACGAGCTGATTACCGCCATGGTCTGGTCGGTGGCGCGTGAAGGCGTCTCAGAGAAGATTGCCCGCTTCACGGTGGAGGAAACCCAGCTCGGTAACTACGACGGCAAGTTCCTCAAAATCCACCGCAAAACCCGTGCAACGCTCATGGATATACTCCACGACAAATCCGTGGGCGTGATCGAGGAAGACCCGGTGCGCAATATCATCAAGATTGCCAAGCCGGTGGGCGTGATCGGTGCACTGTCGCCTTCCACCAACCCGGAAGCCACGCCGGTGATCAAGGCGATTTCGGCGGTGAAAGGCCGCAACGCCATCATCATTGCACCGCACCCGCGCGCCAAGCTGACCAACAAGATGATCTGCGATTATATGCGCGAGGCCATCGTCGCCATGGGCGCGCCGGCGGACCTGGTGCAGAGCATCGATGTACCCTCGCTGGACAAGACCAACGAACTGATGCGCCAGTGCGACCGCATACTTGCCACCGGCGGTGAAGCCATGGTGTCGGCGGCGTACTCGTCCGGCACTCCGGCGCTGGGTGTAGGCGTGGGCAATGCGGTGATTACGGTCGATGATACGGCCAACCTCGAGGAAGCCGCCGAGAAGATTCGCATCTCCAAAACACTGGACCTGGCGGCCTCCTGCTCGTCGGACAATTCCGTGCTGGTGTTTGAATCCATCTACGACGAGTTTCTGGAGAAGCTCAAGCACGAGGGCGGTTTCATTGTCGACGGTGACGACAAATCGAAGCTGCAGAGCGTGATTTGGCAGGACGGGCACCTGAATGCGGCCATCGTGGCGCAGCACGCCACCACCATCGCCGGGCGTGCCGGCATTGACCTGCCAGAGGGCAAGCAGTTCTTTATCGTGCCGGAAGTGGGGGCGGGCCCGGATTACCCCTTCTCCGGTGAAAAGCTCACGGTGACGATGGCCCTGTACAAGGTGCGCGACATCGACGAGGCCATCGAGTTGACCAACCGCATCCAGGCCTATCAGGGCCAGGGTCACAGCTGCGGCATCTACTCCAACAACGACGACAACATTCTGAAGCTGGCCCTCGCCACGCGCACCTCGCGGGTGATGGTGAACCAGCCGCAGTCGGCGTCCAACAGCGGCAACCTGTGGAACGGCATGCGCCAGACCTTCTCGCTGGGCTGCGGCTCCTGGGGCGGCAACAGCATCAACCACAACATTACGTGGCGCGACCTCATCAATGAAACCTGGGTGTCCAAACCTCTGGCGCAAACCAAGGTGATACCGCCCGACGAAGAGCTGTTCGGCAAAGTGATGGACCGCTTCTGAGGAGGGTTGACCATGGATTTTTCCATCTCTGAAGAGCAGCAGGCGTTTGTCGACAGCGCCCGTGCGTTCTCCGATGGTGTGCTGGCGCCGCAGGCCGCGCAGTGGGACGAGGAATCCTTCTTCCCCAAGGACGTGCTGCGCCAGGCCGGAGAGCTCGGCTTCATGGGCATGTACACGCCCGAAAGCGCGGGTGGCCTTGGCATGGGGCGCCTGGATGCGAGCCTGATTGTGGAGGAGCTGGCGCGCGGTTGCACTACCACCGCCGCCTTCCTCACCATTCACAACATGGCGACCAGCATGATCGGTCATTACTGCAGCGATGCTGTGATCGAGGCCTGGTGCCCCGAGTTGGTTAGCGGCGAGAAGCTGGCCTCCTATTGCCTCACAGAGCCTGGCGCCGGTTCCGACGCCGCCTCCCTGCGCACCTCCGCCCGGCGCGACGGCGATGACTACGTGATCAACGGCAGCAAGGTGTTCATTTCCGGTGCTGGTGAGACCGACGTGCTGGTGGTGATGCTGCGTACCAGCGACGATGGCGCGCGCGGCATTACCGCGGTTCTGGTGCCGGCGGACGCCGAGGGCATCAGCTACGGCAAGAAGGAAGCCAAGATGGGCTGGAACGCCCAGCCTACCCGCATGGTCACCTTTGACGACGTGCGGGTGCCGGTGGCAAACCGCCTGGGTGCCGAGGGCCAGGGTTTCTCCATCGCCATGATGGGGTTGGATGGGGGGCGCATCAATATTGCCACCTGCAGTGTGGGTACGGCGCAGCAGGCGCTGGAAGAGGCCACGGCCTATGTGCAGGAGCGACGCCAGTTCGACACGGCCATCGCCGACTTCCAGCACACCCAGTTCAAACTCGCGGATATGCTCACCGAGCTGGTTGCGGCGCGGCAAATGATACGCCTCGCCGCCAGCAAGCTGGACAACAAGGACCCGCAGGCGACCACCTACTGTGCAATGGCCAAGCGCTTCGCGACCGACGTGGGTTTTCAGGTCTGCAACGATGCCCTGCAGTTGTTCGGCGGCTACGGTTATATCCGCGAATACCCCATGGAGCGCCACGTGCGCGACACGCGAGTGCACCAGATACTCGAGGGTACCAATGAAATCATGCGCGTCATCGTGGGGCGCAAACTGTTAATGGAAGGCGCACTGGAGGTCATCAAATGAGCCTGAGCACATCGGAAAAACTGAAAGTCGAGATTCGCGGTCACACCGCGCTGGTTACCATCGATAACCCGGCGGCCAACACCTGGGATACCGACAGCCTGCCCGCTCTGCGCGATCTGGTCGCGGCCCTGAACAGCAACCTGGATATCTACGCGCTGGTGCTGACCGGCGCCGGCAGCAAGTTCTTCTCCGCCGGGGCGGACCTCAAGCTGTTTGCCGATGGCGACCCAAAAACAGCCGACCGCATGGCCTGCTTTTTTGGCGAGGCCTTTGAGGCGCTGGCGGACTTCCGCGGCGTTTCCATTGCGGCAGTGAACGGCTTTGCCATGGGCGGCGGGCTGGAAGTGGCGCTGGCCTGCGACCTGCGCATTGTCGAAGAACAAGCGCAACTGGCGCTGCCCGAGGCCCGGGTCGGCCTGCTGCCCTGTGCCGGCGGTACTCAGCGCCTCGCCTGGTTGGCCGGCGAAGGCTGGGCCAAACGCATGATCCTCTGCGGTGAACGCATCAATGCGGCCACGGCGGAGCGCATCGGCCTGGCGGAAGAAGTGGTCGGCACCGGTGAAGCGCTGGAGCGCGCCCTGGCCCTGGCGGAGCAGGTCTGCGAACAGAGCCCCAGCTCCATCGGGCGCTGCAAGCAGCTGATTCACTCGGCTCGCGACAAGGCGATCGGCGATGGCCTGGCGGCAGAGCGTGAACTGTTCGTCGAGCTGTTCTCTACCGAAGACCAGCGCGAGGGCGTGAACGCGTTTCTCGAGAAGCGCAAACCCGAATGGAAAAACCGCTAAGGATTCAAGCATGTCAGATGCCCCTGTCATCGTTGAGGTAGTGGAGTGTGCCGGGCGCAAGCTTGGCCACCTCACCCTCAACGTGCCGAAAACCCTGAATTCACTGACCCTGCCGATGGTCGACACGCTACAGGAACAACTGGACGCGTGGCGCGACGACCCGGAGATTGGTGCCATCTTCATTGACGGCAGCGGCGAGAAGGCTTTCTGTGCCGGCGGCGATGTGCAGGCCCTGCACCGTTCCGCTACCGCGACCCCGGGTGGCCCCTGCGAGGAGGCAGAGGCCTTTTTCGCACGGGAATACCGCATGAACTACACCCTGCACACCTACCCCAAGCCGATCATCTGCTGGGGGCACGGTATTGTCATGGGCGGTGGCCTCGGGGTAATGGCCGGCTGTTCGCACCGCGTGGTCACCGAGGCCACGCGCATCGCCATGCCGGAAGTCACCATCGCGCTGTTCCCGGACGTGGGCGGCAGCTGGTTCCTCAACCACATGCCCGGCAAGTCGGGGCAGTTCCTCGCCCTTACTGGCGCATCCATCAACGCGGCGGACGCGGTGTTCACCGGCCTGGCGGATCGCTTCATTGCCAGCGAGCACAAAGGCGCGGTGCTGGAGCAGTTGCGACGCAGTAACTGGGCAGATGATTGTGCGGCCAACCATGCGCGCGTGCGTCACATTCTGCGACCGCTTACCGAACAGAGTATCGCCAGTATGCCGGGCGGGCAGGTGGAGCCGCACCTGAGCCGGATCAATTCCCTCTGTGACGGCGACGATGTACATCAGGTGGTGGACAATATCGTCAATCAACAAACCACCGACCAGTGGCTGTCTCGCGCGCGCGATGGACTGGCACACGGGTCGCCCTTGGCGGCACTGTGGATAAGCCGTCAGCTGCAGGAAACCCGGCACAGCTCACTGCGGGAGGTGTTTCAGGCGGAGCTGCAGCTCGCCACCAATGTGGTGCGCTACCCGGAATTCGCCGAGGGCGTGCGCGCCCTGCTGCTGGACAAGGACCGCAACCCGGCCTGGGCATTCAAGAGCACGCGCGAAGTGCCCCAGGCGCTGATCGACGGCTTCTTCACGGCCCCCTGGGCAAACAACCCGCTGGCCGACCTCTAATCGCACAGGAGAGATTCACCATGGCGCAAGTTGCATTTATCGGCCTCGGCAATATGGGTGGGCCGATGGCCACCAATCTTATCCATGCGGGGCACAGCGTTACCGTATTCGACCTGTCGGAGGCGGCCTGCCAGCAGCTGTCGGAGGCGGGGGCGCTGGTGGCCGCGTCGGCCGCCGATGCGGTGGCGGGTGCCGATTACGTGATTTCCATGCTGCCGGCGGGCAAGCATGTGGCCAGTGTGTACCTCGGAGAGGACGGTCTGCTGGCGCGCCTGGGCACAGAGACCACCGTACTCGATTGCAGCACGATAGACGCTGAAACCTCACGTGAAGTCGGCAAGGCAGCGGCGGCCTTGGGCATCGGTTTCATGGATGCGCCGGTCTCCGGTGGCGTTGCGGCCGCGGCTGCGGGCACGCTGGCCTTCATGTGTGGCGGCGAAGCGGCGACGTTCGAGAAAGCGCGGGTGATTCTGGCTGGCATGGGCAAGAATATTTTCCATGCCGGCCCTGCCGGGGCCGGCCAGGTGGCCAAGGGCTGTAACAACATGCTGCTGGCGATTCACATGATAGGCACTTGTGAGGCGCTGGAAATGGGGGTGCGCAATGGTCTGGACCCGGCGGTGCTGTCGGAGATCATGCTGGCGAGTTCAGGTCGCAACTGGTCGCTGGAAGTCTACAACCCCTATCCGGGCGTGATGGAGAAAGCACCGGCCAGCAACGGCTACAAGCCGGGGTTCATGGTTGACCTGATGGCCAAGGATCTCGGCCTGGCGATGGATATTGCCAGCCAGAGTGGTGTGGACAACCAGATGGGGCAGCTGGCGCGGGACCTGTACACCCGTCTGCAGGGAGCAGGCATGGGGCAGCAGGATTTCTCCAGTGTGCTCACCCTGCTCGAGCAGAAAAACTGAGGCCAGGGATCGCGGGGCGCCTTCGCTCAGCGTTGCGCGTCTCGGCTTGCGCCTACTCAGGCGTCCCAGGTCTGTTCAGCCCAGACAATAGCCCCATCGTTATTGCGGTCCCAGGACTTTTGGCCCAGATGGTTGATCCATAGTACGCCGTCGTCTTCCTGGCGGCTTCCTGGAATGGGCCTCGCCTGCAGCACATAGCCCTTGGCGTCGGCCGACTCTATGGTCAGCTCATAGTGGGCTGCCCTGTTGAACAGCGCTTCGCGGCGAAAGAGTTCGGCGGAGGGTGCTGCTGGCGTGGGCGCACCGTGCTCTGTGGCGCCAGCGTAGGTGCCGCCAAGCGCAAGGTGTTGCTCCATCGCGCCCGCCAGGGCCAGCAGTGCGACCTTGGCGTTCGAGCGGTTTTCGCCGGCAGAGCGATCCTGGTAGGCGGGTAGGGCCAAAGTCACCGGTATCGCCAGCATCGCCAGAAAAACGACGGCGAGCAAGCGGTCGAGCAGCTTGAAACGTTGGGGCGTAGCAGTGCGTGATTGGCGAGTCATCTGAGTGTACCCCGCTGGGTGTCTTGATCTCAGAATCCTAGTGGGACGCTTGATTAATTAGGTAACGCATTCTTTGCTCTAT
>TARA_R110000772_G_scaffold20466_2_pt1 | contig 97799 bp, 146 predicted proteins | sample TARA_R110000772 | Tara Oceans TARA_R110000772 (sample SAMEA4397948) | marine metagenome | biome: Polar Biome; feature: [SRF] surface water layer (ENVO:00010504); material: water (ENVO:00002006), including particulate matter (ENVO:01000060) such as... | depth 5 m | reverse complement strand
TGAACTTTTGTCCATGTCCATCCACCCGAAGGAGTACTTAAGGTTGCGCCATAATTTCCATATCCACCTCCTGTAGACAAACATGTTCCTAAAAATTCACCTAAAGTATCTGTATATATAGCAGCCTCTACATGTTCACCAAAACCGCTATTGGATAAGTAATTACTAACTCTTGGTCTTACTGATGATATTGTTGCCCCACTTAAAGGAGCACTTGTACCTTCTGCTAATAAAAAATTAGATGAGGTAGATCCAACAAACGATCCAGTTGCATAATTTGATTCAATTCCATCAAAAGCCAAACTATCACTTGACCAAACAGAATTAGGATCTGTTGCTGCCGCATCTGATGCATTAAAATAATATGTATTTATTGGGGAGTTGATGACTACACTTGTGAAACTACAATTAGATATCAGTTCTATATCATCTGATATAATTGCGGATGCATTAGATGATCTTATAAAATTACACTCACTGAATACCGCACCTCCTTGTGTTATTTGGTCACAGAGTCTCCACGTAGTAGTATTTATTGTGCTATTTGATTGAAAGGTAAAAGTACCCATTGATGCGAAACTACAACTATCAAAATTAACAGTAGTATTATCAATAACTTCAAAATCACCTTTTGACTGTGTTCCAAGAGCCGACATATTTATAGAAGTCCATTCTATATTTGAACTTGCGTTATTTACTTCTATTTTATTAAATACCGAGGATACGTGTTTAGTATTATCAACAGTTATAATTACGTTTGAATCTCTGAAATCAACTGCGGTTGATGCCGTTCCTAATGACATTAAACCCTTCCATAAATACCCACCTTTAATTGCTTGTATTAAACCAAATCTACCAGTGGTTGCATTATCATTAACAAGTGCGTATCCATCAAATGTTGCATAACTAGCGGTTTCTCCTCCTGTAAATATTGATTCACCTCTTCCATATCTTATAATATCTATTTGAAAGGCATTACCTTGTGAGATACCATTTATCATATCCCATCCAGCACCTACTGCTGACCATACACCACTTGGAGATCCAAATGTTGTTCTTCCTGTTGTTTTTGTGGGATCAACTGCATAATTTTTCCATCCACCATAAGGATAAGAATCTGAGCCATCGAATGTCCATTTATAATAAGCACCAATTGCATTACCCACACCAACAATTATACCACCACTTGCTTCGGTATTTAATGAGTTAGGCGCAAAGAATTTTTGCCAAATAAACACACACTCATTAGTGGCTAAAGTCATTGCTGTTCCTGTAAATCCTAAACTACATAGACCCACAGACCGATTACTCGCTGATATACAATCAGTACCGTAAATAGCTAAATCAGGATCAAGGCTTTCTTTACTACCAGAATTATAATTATCTAGTTCTATAAAATTAGTCGTACTTGTACAATCGTTAAATATGCTTAAATCTGTTGTATAACTAGGAACTGCCATTTATTATTAATAATAATTTTTAATTAAAGTATATATATTATATTATTTTATATATGTATATATTTATTATACAGGATTATTATAATTTCTATCGAATACTTGTTGAATAGGTACAGATGAATTAGATCCTGGAATAGTAAAGGCATCAAGTCTAAGATACTCATAATCTACATTATGCACCACTATATCTACACTTAGTGCAGCACCTAACGAAAAGGCAAACTCCCGATCATCTATTCCACCACCAGTCGCACTCTCTATTCCAGCAAGCTCACTTTGAGTACCAGCATTATACACACGTACTTCAGTATTATCTTTCAATCCTATTAGAGTAACTGTAATATTATTATTTACCACTGTGGAGGCACTCGCACCATTTCTTATAGTTGGTGTATCACCAGGAGATCCTACATTAATTGTGACAAGTCCTCCACTATTATTATAAATCATTTCATTTCCTGTTGATCCAGATTGAGTTGCATACCCATCAAATAAATTACCTGTAAATATATAAGTTCCTGTTGCCCCATTGGGTATTTCTATGGCGTGTCCTGTTCCATACTCAATAACGTCTGAAGTTACTTCTATTTCCACTCTACTTGGTTCTGTATCATTCGCCAGAGCTCCTCCAGTCCTATATAATTTAACCTCTAACGCTTGAACTTTTGTCCATGTCCATCCACCCGAAGGAGTACTTAAGGTTGCATAACTTCCGTATCCAGGTGAATCACCATCTTTGTTTGGTGTTCCTAATAATTCACCTAAAGCATCTGTATAAATAGCAGCCTCAACTGAACCACTATTTTGGGGCACACCTGGTGTTCTATTATGAACCCTTGCTTTTACTAGTGATATTGCTCCCCCATTCACAGGAGCATTTGTACCTTCTGCTAATAAAAAGTTAGATGAGGTAGAACCATCAGTCGAACAAAGTGGGTTAGTAGATATACTTCCATCAAATGCATTACTATCACTTGTCCAAACAGAATTAGGGTCTGTTGCTGTTGCGTCTGATTCATCAAAATAATATGTACTTATTGGATCATTAATGATAGATGCACTTGTGAAACTGCAATTAGATATATTTGCTATATTATCTGCAATCACCGCAGATGATGTCGCAGATTCCACAAAATTACACTCACTAAATACTGCACCTCCTTGTGTTATTTGGTCACAGAGTCTCCACGTAGTAGTATTTATTGTACTATTTGATTGGAATGTGAAAGTACCCATTGATGTAAAAAAACAATCATCAATATTAACATCAGCATTATCAATAACTTCAAAATCACCTTTTGACTGTGTTCCTAATTTAGTAATTAATATAGTATCCCAATCTACACGAGAACTCGCATTAACTACTTCAATTCTATTAAAACCACTTGTTATTTTCGTAGTATCATCAATATTTATTACAACGTTTGAATCTCTAAAATCAACTGCGGTTGATGCCGTTCCGAAAGACATTAAACCCTTCCATAAATACGAACCACCAACATCTTGAAATAATCCCCATCTACCAGTGGTTGCATTATCATTTACAATAGCAAGTCCGTTAAAAGTTGCGTAACTAAATGTTGGGCTAGGACCACCTCCTGTAAATATAGCATCACCTCTACCCCAACGTATAATATCAACCGTCATGGAGTTACCTTTTGATATACCATTAATTAAATTATAACCAATACCAACCGAACTCCACGTATTATCAGGAGTACCAGTTGTCATGTCAGGAGAACCAATTGTGGGGTCTATTACATAATTTTTCCACCCACCATAAGGGTAAGTATCACTACCATCTATATACCAACCATAATTATCAGTTCTAAGATTTCCTACTAAAACTCTAATTCCACCATTTGCTAATGTACCTAATGAGTTGGGTGCGAAGAATTTATTCCAAATGAAAAAACACGAACCTGTGCCCCAACCTGCAGGCTGAGTTCCTGTTCCATGATATCCAATTGATCCTAATCCCGATTTTCTTTGTGATTCAGAAACACAAGATGAACCATAAATAGCTAAATCAGGATCAACACCACCACCACCATCGGTAGTTTGCATTCCAGTAAATTCATTCCAATTAGTAACCGTGGATGCATCATCATATGTTGTTAAATCAGTTGTGTAACTTGGAGCAGGCATATATAAATAATATATTTTTTAATTATTAAAGTATATATATTATTTTGTGACTTATATATTAAATGGCTTTTTTAACTTTTTATAAATATTCCTTATTGTAGATATCCATTACTTCGGACATAACTTCTTCATGAGTTCTTCCTTTAGTTGGAAAAATTATTTTAGGTTCATTACTATATGAACTTACTATTACTGATATTCCATTATCATTTAATTTTGAAATATGATTCATTACTGGTTCTTCTTTCCAAGCGTTTATATAATCTGGATCTACCAATGCTAGATGAATTGTTTTTGCTATTTCTTCAAAAATAACATTACAAACATTAGGTTTTAATTCATCCCCCATAGTTTCTGATTTTAAATATTCACAATTATAATCTGAACATTTTTTTGGTACAGATTTAAATATTGTACACCCTTTGTTAATTTCACACTTAGAGCAATATGTGTTAGGTAAACTTTCCATCCATGGTATATCTAACAATTTACAACATAACGTACATTCCCCACATTCTCTTTTTTTAACCTTCATAAATATTATACTATTTATTATTTTTATGTTTTTAAATAAAAACTTTTATATCAATTATTATATAAATATTAATGGAGAAATTTTACAATATAGGCGAACAAAGAAAATGGAATAACAGTGATATGTGGAAAGATGGTGGTCACGAATGGTCTAACAATGTCGGACACGATACTGATTATATTTGGAATAAATATATCTTCGAACATCTAAGAGAATTTAGAAATGATGATATATTAGAAATTGCTCCTGGTTACGGTAGAATGACACAATATCTTTCAATCCTAACTTCTAATTTAAGTGTAGTTGATCTAAATGAAAATTGTATTAATAAAACCAAAGAAAAGTTAGGAGATTTTGTAGAAAATTACTATGTAAATGATGGGTTAACATTAGATATGATATCATCTAATTCTATGGATCTAGTATTTTCATATGACTCTTTTGTTCATATGCACGAAAATGTAATAGAATCATATATAGAAGAGATAGGAAGAGTATTAAAAAGTGGTGGTTATGGTTTCATACATCATTCTCAATATTATAGTGATGAGGATCTTTCTTTCAATAATTTTGGTGGTAGATCAAATATGAATAGAGAATTATTCAGTGAAATGGTATTAAAGAATGGAATGGCTATCACCAAGCAATTTAATATTCAATTTGATCCAGAAGGATTGTGGAATGGTTTAGATACTATAACAATTTTTAAAAAACGATTCGAATATAAAAAAATATAAATAAATAAATAAATAATTATGAAGAAATGGACAAGAAGTAAAGATAAAATGTTAGGTGGTGTATTAGGAGGATTTGCAAAATACACTGATACAGATCCAACATTAATTAGAATAATATACCTTTTATTATGGTTATCACCAACTGTTGTATCACTTGGTTTAATCTATATAGTTCTATGGATCTTATTACCTGAGGAAACTACTTCAGAAGAATAATAAATACCAATGAATCTCACAGAAAAAGAAATTATACCCGTAGGGCAAATACAAAACAATAGTGTGATTAATGCAGACTGTCTTAATGTAATGAAATACATAGAAGATGAAAGTATTGATATGATATTGTGTGATTTGCCCTACGGCTAATTAGGTACAACTCGATGCCGATGGGATACAATAATAGATCTCGATAAATTATGGATAGAATATAAAAGGATCATTAAACCAAATGGCGCAATTGTACTTTTTGCGCAAACCCCATTCGATAAAGTATTAGGATCATCCAATATAGAAATGTTAAAATATGAATGGATCTGGGAAAAGACACAGGCGACAGGACATCTCATGGCGAAGAAAAGACCGATGAAAGCGCATGAAAATATATTAATTTTTTATAAGAAACAATGTACTTACAATCCACAGAAAACACAAGGACATAAACGAAAGGTATCAACTGCTCACCATAAAAGAAACACAAGTACAGGAGATATTTATGGTAAGTCTGATAACTTCAGTGATTACGATAGTACTGAAAGATATCCGAGAAGTGTATTAGAATTTGCGAGTGATAAACAGAAATTAAATTTACATAGTACTCAGAAACCATTAGCTCTTTGTGAATATCTTATTAAAACTTATAGTAATGAGAATGATATAATCTTAGATAACACTGCGGGAAGTGGAACAACAGGACTTGCCTCTAAAAATTTAAATCGTAATTATATTATGATTGAAAAGGATGAGGAAATATATAAAATTTGTTGTGATCGAGTAAAATAAATATCACATTTAACACATATGAAAAATGATTTAAATTATTTAAGAGATATAGTAGGTAAGATATATATAGATGGAGAAAAAATAGACTTCAATTCTATAAAAGTTAGATTATCTATTATAGACAAAAAAGTACTAAGTGGATTTTTTAGTTGGTTATTAGCCAAGAAAATGATCGATATAAAAGAGGTTTTGGAAATATTGACGGAATTAGAACTAATTGAATTTATGGGTGAAGAAAATTTATATTATTACCAAGGTTTAGTTAAAAATAACAAAGAAAAGTATTCCAAAAAATGTCTTGATAATGTTAAAAAAATAATGGATATATTAATGGATAGAGATGATATTAGTGAATTAGATAAACCACTTTCCGAACTTCAATTAGATGAATTGAAAGAAATTAAAGAATTTCTTTCAAACCACGAATTCTATGAATTATTACCATCAGTAGATAATGTAATAAAAGAAATACTTAAATAAAAATTATATGAAAAATAAATCATTTTTTTACAACGGGAAATATTTCATATGGGAAATAACAAATGAATATGGGTGGGATATAACCACCGATCAATCAAGGGATTTTAATATAGACATGCTTCTAAATAACTTCGTAGGTAATGAAAATATTGTAATGATGTTAATGACACAGAACACGAAAATCGATAGTTATATGGAGGATGATTATTGGATAGTTTTTCGGTATAATAAAGGTCAACTTACATTTAAAGATATTAAATTCAAAATGACATTAGAAGAATCAGAAGAATTTATCATGAAAGTTATCTGTGATAATGATTGGGAAATACCACCATTACATCAATTAGATCATGAGTTATCGTGATAAAATAATTCTGTGAAGTAGTATCCTCCATTTGATCCTTTAATAACCCCAAATCCTGTGTGGGTATAGTTTCCCTCAATAGCTCTTCTATGAGAAGGACTGTTCAACCAAGCATTCACAGCAGATTCTGCTGTTGCATATCCAAAAGCAACATTTTCACCAACACGGGTTGCTCCTCTGAATTTTAACCCTTGTGTTCTTATTTCAAAATCATCATGATTAATTTGTTTATTTTCTATCATATATTTTGTGTGTCTTACCGCATATGCGTATGAATATGAGTTTCCCTTTTTGAGAGAACTCATCCCATTTGAAGTTCTATGTTTATTTATTTCAATAAATATTTGGTTAGACATAATTGAATCATCTTCTTTAGCTAATTCAATATCTATTGGGTGATCTTTTTCTGTTTCTACGATCACTCCTACTTTCTTATTAAATAACCAATTATATAATCGTATTAACACATTTTTAAAATTTTCTAACATATGTTATATATAAAATTCATATCTTTGTGGGAATAAATTTTAAATATGAAATATAATAAAATTATAATAAGGGTTTGCCATTTCTTCGGATTAATGAAAGATAGTTTCCATATAGATGATGTTAAAATGCATATACCAACTATGTATAGTGAAAAGGGTTTTAATGAAAATGATCCAATAATTGTCAATGATATTAAGGATCAAGTTTCACGTAAATTTAGAGAAGATATAAAATTTGAAAAAACATGTCGTCGGGCTCACCAAGTATGGGTTATTTTAGGAACTAGTGGTGAAAATACAGAATCACATGGAGAAATGAAAAGACTATTATACAAAGAAGGAATACTTTTTTATCCATGTGAATCCGATAATATAATATTAAGGAGAAATGAAGAAATTAATAAAGTGATAAATATGAAATAAAATTAAACTTTATAGATATTTTTTATATATTTGTAACGATTAGATTCTAAATATGTTATTTAGGTAATATATTTAGAATTTTATCTGGCGGAATTATTAGGGGCTCGAAACCAATTGACCACTTCAGCGTGTAGATTGTATAACCTAAAAAATAAATTTAACAATGGAAAAAATTAAATGTATTAAATTCCCAAAAATTGAGCAATTTAGAAACATAGTTTCTACGTTGATCAGACAAAGTACTTTTGTTGAACTAGATGAACACGGAGACGCTGTTTACGATTCTACGAAAGTCAAACCAACACTGATGTTCAAAGGTAGTGTTAAACTACATGGAACTAATGCTGGTGTAAGTTACAACGATAAGTTTGGACTTTGGGCACAATCCCGAAATACTGCTTTCACATTAGATAAACATGATTCCTGTATGGGGTTCACGTTCTTCGTAAATTCTCACCGAGAATTGTTTGAAAGTTTTATGAGAGATTTGTCTGAACGAAATAACATCGATACTTCAAAATTCTGTATTACTATCTTCGGAGAGTGGGCAGGAAAAGGAGTTCAAAAAAGAGTTTCAATCTCTGAGATTGATAAATCTTTCTTTGTTTTCGGTGTTAAGGTTTCAAATCCTGACGACATTGATTTTAACTCATACTGGTTGGATCATAGTGAAATCAGATCTAATGAAAATAAGGTCTTCAATATCTTGGATTTTCAAACATTCGAGATTGAGATTGATTTCAACTTTCCGAAATTAGTTCAAGACAAACTTAGTACTATTACTGAGAATGTTGAACAAGAATGTCCTGTGGCGAAAGCCTTAGGTCATAGTGGAATCGGTGAAGGTGTCGTATGGATTTGTGACTACAAAGGAACAAGACACACCTTTAAGGTGAAAGGAAAGGAACACAGTGTTAGTAACACTAGTGACGAAACATTGGCTCCAGTTGATGTTGAGAAACTAAACTCCATTCAAGAATTCGTCAATTACTCTGTGACCAGAGCGAGAGTCGAACAAGGTCTTGGAGAAGTGTTTAATTCTTCCGAAGAATACGACAGAAAAAGGACTGGTGCTTTCCTTAAGTGGATAACCAATGATATTATGTCCGAAGAAATGGATGTTTTGCTTGAAAATGATTTAACACCGAAAGATGTTAACAAATATGTTTCAACAAAAGCAAGAGAGATGTTTTTTAAAGAAATTGATGATAGTATCTAATTAAATCCCATCAAATATTTATTTGATGGGATTTTTTTATTATATTTGTAAAATATAAAGATAAAGATATGAAAAGAAAATTAAAAACATTCATTAGTTCAAGTATTAATCTAAAACTAAAATTCGGGGATTATATTCTATTCCAAGAATATACCTCTAATAATAATAATAATAATAATAATAATTTCAATGTTAGTAAACCAATACTAGCAATATATCTTGGTATGTTTGTAGCAGATCAAACTATTGGTTTTAATTATGTTAAATGGAATAACGATAATCACACAGTTTATATAACCAACGAACATGTAACTAATTACCCTACTGTTAAAGAAGTTGAGAAAGTTGAATCCCATATTGAATGGAGTGATTACATTGATATATTAGGAGTGTGGGAAAATAGACCTGGTTGGAAACAAATACTTTCAAAATATAGAAATCAAAATACTGATATGTCTGTGGATAAAGAAGATATAGATTCATAAATATTTAAACAAATATTTATATTTAAATATAAATATTATATAAAAAAATAAATTAGAATAAATTATTATGAAAAATCTACAATTAGGAGAACCGATTGTTAATAGTATAATTAACATGAGTACAAATGAAGCAAAAACTTATTTAGAAAATGCGGGATTTACAATGAGAGTTATTAATGAAGATGGTAATGCGAAAGCAGTATCTACTGATTTAATGCAAAAACGAGTAAACGTATTTGTCAAAAATGGGAAAATTTTTGACATACATAATATATCTTAAGTTAGATATATTAAATATAATATATAGACAATGGGATACGCAGCAACAATGATTGTAATTTATGGAGTGAAATTAAATCCACAAGAAAGTACTATATTAAATAACTACTTAGAAGAAAACAATCTATGGATTGAAGGGGATTTAAATATAGGGGTAGAAGATATAACAAGTATTCCACCCATAGAAAATGCACCTCCGTATATCAACAATATACAAACTCCTATGTTTCACCACCCACCCCGTGAAAGATATAATACACCTAGAGAAGTTCATTTTGTTAATTTATGTTCACACGGAACGGATAGTAGAATACATGATAATGGATATGAAGAAGGATATGATCATAGTTTTGGTATATATTGTGGTTCTGATGGATATGCGTATGGTGATATGGTAAGTGGTATTATCGCTGATATACCCGAAGAAGCTATTGATAATTTTTCAAGGCATTGTTATCCAATATTAGAACAACTCAATCTCCCATCTGACCCTTCAGTAAGTTTGGTACAACAAACTTGGTAATACCAATATTTTTATCGTATATTTGCTTATAAATTAAATTTAAATGAGTATAAAACAACAATCAACTAAATATTTTTATAAAATACTTTCTGAAAAAAATAATTTTTATAATCATAAGGTGTTAAGTAGAATCACACCTTATGAATTTAAAAATCTGAAAGGAGATAAGGAAGATGTTAGTTATGGTAGATTTGTATTAGATGAATATATTTATTTTGATGATGCTTATAAAGACCATTGGATAAATGAATTAAAAAAAAGTACAGATGAATTTGATTTGAAAATGATAATTCAAAATAGAAATGAATCAATAAATAAAATAATAAATAATAACAATAACAACGATAATGAAAACAAAAATCAAAAATGAATTAGTACTTGCTATGAAAGCAAAGAACAAAGAGAGAATAAGTACATTAAGACTTATGACTGTAAAAATTGATGAAAAAATTAGAGAGACTAACTCTGATAAAGATCTTGTTGCGGTACTTGATTCCATGATTAAAGAAAGGTTAAAGACAATTGAACTTTGTGGAGAAGCTCGTCCAGATATGGCTGAAGCGGAACAAAGAGAAATTGAGGTAATCAGTGAATTCTTACCTAAAAGAATGAACTTAGATGAAATTAAAGTGGTAGTTAATGGTGCTATCGAAACTTTAAACGCATCTACTATTAGAGATATGGGTAAAGTAATTGGATTTGTTAAAAACGAATGTGGAGATACTGCTAAACCAAGTGATATCGCACAAGTAGTTAAATCTTGTTTAGTTTAAATAATATATACTTATATGGCAATCAAGAAATTAGCAGAATGGGAAATAGCAAGAGATAAAGCTTTAATAAAAAAAGCTCATATAGCTAAATGGAAACATGTAGGTTTAGAGGTTAGGCGAAAAGATAGATCTACTTGGGAATATGGAACTATTGATATTTTTGATATAAGTGATGATGATGATACAGAATATTGTATCGATTTTCATGATGGAACAAGAGAACAACTTTTAGGACTCCCGTTTGAAGTAAAAAATGATTATAATCAATGGGTAGATGGTTATTATTATTTAGATAATTTATAAACAAAACAAAAAAAGGATAATTAATTTAAATTAATTATCCTTTTTTTTTGTTTATAGAATTTGACTCCAATTTTTTAATTTTGTTTCAAAATTATATGATGCGTTTGCTGGACTTGTTGAGAGTAAAGTTAAATATTCAATGTTATTAGATTTAGTAAAATGTCTTTTATACAGAGCTTCCGCTTTCTTTCCATTAAATCCTATTTTTTCAATTGTAGGATATTGTTTTAAAAATCCTTCTATATCATTCGGAACTACTCCTTTTATATCTGCATCCAAACTTGATTCTCTATCTGCTTGATCACAAACATCCCATATAGCAATATGATTTTGTTTAAGAAAATTAGTTCTATCATTATAATCAATATCAATATTCTCATTATTATGTAATGTGTAAATTAGTTTCCAAAAAGAGTTTCTTGAATGACTATAATATTGATTTTTCTGTAAAGATAACTTTCCTGGCATTGTACCAAGTATTAAAACTTTAGGATCTGTTCCTACTACTTTATCAAAAGATTTATTATTGAATTTAAATTCCTCAAATGTTTTCATCATACCATATATATTATATTATTTTATTAATATATGTAAGTACTCTTCAGTTTTTTTAGCTTTAAATTTTCGGTTCTTATCTTTATCTGCTTTGAATCTTTGATAATCTTTCTTAACCAATTTATACGTACCATAATTAGACATAATAGATTCCACATCTTTCACAGACATTAACCCCTCATTATTATAACTTAAAAATATATATTTGAAACGAGCATTTTGAATTAATGATTCAAATTCTTCTATTACGGATACTTTACTACAATACTTAGAACGATTGTATTCTGGTAATCCTGTTACTCCCTTCGGTATGAATTCATTATAAAGGGCAATTGTATTTAATATGTGGTAATTTGATCCGTATTGACGTGCATTGTATGGTGGATCTAAATAAAGAATATCACCATCTATTTTACTAATCAACTCATTACTATCTAAATTATATGTATCATTTGGATTATCAGTTAATTTAAAACTAGCGGAACTAAGAATTAAATCTTTTTGAGCAGTTTTCTTTAAATCTTTTAAATATGCTCCATAAACCGAAGCAGTGTTTGCTACTTTATCAGCACTTTCTAAAAGACTCGCTAGTAAGAAATAATATAAATCATCTGATATACCTGTTTTCAGGTTTTCAATCCCTTGTCTTATTGTATCAATCTTTTGTCCATTATTATCTGAGAAATATTGTCTATCCGATTCTCCTCTGCAATAATTTTGGTAAATAAATCCATCTGTAATTAATGGCAGATTATTTAAAGATTTAATATAATCTTCTTTATCTTCAATTTCATTTGAGTTCCCTATATAATTCCTATTTAAGACATAGCTATAATATTCAAGATCATTTGATATTACTTTATTGACTTTATCTTTAAAATGATTACCAACTATCCCTGTTCCTGCAAATAAATCACAAAAGGTTTTATCTGATATATTGGGTACATTATCGTTAATAGTTGATTCTATGAATGTTAATAGTTTTTTCTTTGATCCTATATAATTCATATATTTTTGTCTAATATTTTTTCTATTATCCCATCTCTATATTTCTGTATATCATGAAAATAATCTGTATATAATGGGTATCTATGCTGATAATACCCATGATTCTCATAAGAAAATCTTTTCCATGTGCCACTTTTTAATTTGCCTTTGCGATGTTCCTCCATAGATACAATTATTTTACAGCAAATAAAATATGGTTCGTTGGGTTCGAATTTTTCTATAGCTGATGTCCCTGATGTCCCTGATGTCCCATTTGGGTCTGGTTTGAAAATCTTATCCTCGATTATTAATTCATATTGATCACCTTCTTTAAAATATTCAAAGGATGTATGACAAATTACTATTTTATTTACCATTTAAAATTTTATCAATTGTTTTATCTCTCATATATGCTATTGGTGGTTCTTCACTAAATAAACTTATTTTAAGAAAGAAATAAGATTTATTATAATCTGATTTTACTACAATCTTATTAGGAAAATGGAAATCGACATCATTGATTTTATATTTTTTTCCAATAGTTAAATGGTCTCTATACCATTCTTCATCATGATCGTCCCCATAATTATCACAATAAACTATTTGACCTATATGAAAATCTTTATAAGTCTTATCTGTACCATCTTTATTCTTCTCCATTATCTAATAAGCTATTAATTATTTCTTTTCTATTTTCTACCATTAAATCTTGTTCCATTCTCTCAGCAAAATCTTCTTGCATTTTTAAACCTGCTACTATTTCTCTTGTGTATATACATCTAAGTTCACGGATTTCTACCGTCACTATTTTGGTTGTCAATTTAATATCTATCTCACCTTTATCCATCTTCTAATACTTTATTAATTTTATCATCTCGTTCCTTAACATTTGGATCTATAAAATAATCCGTAAACATTCTTAGTACTGAAGTAGATCTAAAATCATGTGTTTCTAATGCAAATCTATATCCAAAATCATTATGATCAGTTACCCAACATGATTCACAAAACCCTATTCCAGTTTCAGTTTTTAACCAATATTCATTCCCTTTTTTAAAAATCAAATTACCATCTCGCCATTGAATATATTTATCAATAGATTTATAGCAAGTTACCAATACTCTTTGTTCAATATTTTCGGTTAAATCAATCATTTATAGTTTTTTCTCATAATATTTATATTATTAATATTCAATTTTTTATATATAGTTTAAAATATAAAAGAATTTAGTGATGAAAAAATTTACGGGACTAACAGATATAAAGGCAATTAACGAATCGGTAAAAGTATCTAAAATAGAGGTAATAGCTGGTGGTTTACAAACTGAGCTAAAAAACATCATAGAATCGTCATTAAACATAACAATTGATGGTGAATTAGACGATTTTTTAACAAAAAACATCGAAATTGATGGTAAAAGTAAATTAGTTGAGAACTTAGTAAATTATATAGAGGTTATTTCTAAGGAAAATTCAAAAATATTATTAGAGAAAGTTAGATATCAAGGATTGAATAATGTAGAAAATGAATTACTTAAAGAACATCTTACACCTGGTGAGGCTAAGAAACATAGATTTCGTGTTGAATCTCTTTTAGATAAGAAGAATATTGAAGCAAGTGCCAACCAACAAGCAAAATCTATTAGAAATGGAGAAAAAGCTTATTACAGAGCAATCGCTGCTGAGCAAATGATTGTTGATTTTCCAGAAAATAAAAAAGATTTAAAGATTATTAAAGATATCTTTTCATTTAGAGCAAAACAATTAGGATTTAGAAAATAATAATGGCGAAAATTAGTAGAGAAAATATAGATAGTTACTATGAATTAGTAAACAAGAAGATAGATTACTATTTTGAAAGAAATGTAGCTGCTTCAAGTTTAAAAAAATATTTTAGTAAAGATTATGGTTTAGATAAATTTATTAAAAGAGAAGGATTAGAAGAAGTTGAGGGCATTAAGAGAATTATACAAGATGTTGTTGAAGATCGGTTAGCATCAGATGAAAATGTTAAAACATTTGAGCAATTTAGTGATAAAGATGATGTTAAGATAAGTTTTGATATAACACAAGGTATAGAAAAAATTATAGCTGATGATTATAGGGTATCATTAGGACATATAGATAGTGATAAAAATAAAATAAAATTAAAGGGAGTTAAAAAGGAACAAGAGTTATATGTTTTTACGAATGACAATTTAAGAAATATTTTTATACATATTGCACATAATATGTTTGATGTATTTTCTCATAATATGAAATTAGATTATGCTCCGTTAGATATTAAAGTAAATATAAATCCTGATAACTTAGATAAAGAAAAATTTATAAATGATTTTTACTCTACTATAAAAGGTAAAACAGAATTAGTAGAAGAACTTCTATATGTAGAAACAGGAGAAGAATATAAATTTATAAAAATAATAAAAGATAATATTTCAGTTTTTGAAAAAAAATAATTATGTATGAAACCAATAGTTAAAATACCAGGATATATTTCTAATAGTTTGGATAAAAATCAAATTAATAGACTATTTGAAATAACTGAGTTGCAATTAAAATGGTTTAATATGTATTACCCAAAATTGAATCCACCTTTTTATAAATTATTAAAATCAAATCATTATAAAATTCTAAGTTTTATAAAAGTAGATTTAATGGGAGAGTGTATCAAAGAAGAAATAGATAAAAAATTCAATAGAATGTTTAATGCATATTATTCATTATTTGAAATATCTAAACATCAAAGAAGAAAATCATATCTTAGAAAATTTAATCATGGTCAAAAAATTTAATCAATTTATATTAGAGAGTAAGAATGAACTTAGAGGAGATTCTTTCCCAAAAGATATGGGTGAATTTACGAATCTAATTAGTTCTATTTTAAATAAAATTGGTATTACTCACCGAGTAGATGCCATCCACGAAAATATTATACATTTTCATATTGAAGGTGAAAATACAGGACATGATGGTACTTGGTACAGTGGTGATGATATTTTGTTATTTAGATTATTGGGTAGTGGTGACCCAACAGTAGAAAACATAGTAACCCGACTTAAAGATTTAAATGGAGAGTGGATATGGGGAGCATATGATTATTGCCGTAATGTAGAACAATTTATATCATATTTAACAGAAGCGTTTCATATAAATATGGGGAATGTAATGAAAAAGATAAATAATTAATTAATATATAATAGAATGGATAAGTTTACAAAAGTAAAGAAACAAGAGAAGAAGGAAGAGAAGAAGAAAAAAGATAGTATTCTTTTTGAAAAAGACTACCTTAAAGTTATTACTAAAGATAAATGGTTATACATTGAAGAAAGTGATAGTATTTGTGTATTACCTATTTTAATTGAAGAAAACAAAATACTTCTTAGAATGGAAGTTATACCCCCATTTCAAAGCGTGGATGGAAGACAACATCATTTAACTTGTATAGCAGGGACAATTGAAAAAGATGAAGATCCAAAAGATTGTATTATTAGAGAATTAGAAGAAGAAGCTGGTATTATTCTTAGAGATAATGTTGTTTTAGAAATTTATGATATTTTATATAAATCAAAATCCGCATCTTCAAGATTCCATTTATGTATATTACCATTGAGTATTTACCAATACGACGAAACTATTGCAAAAGGTGATGGTTCTAAATTTGAAGAAATGTCTAAAACCGTTGGAGTAAATATTAAAAATATCAAAAGTTTATCACCATCTGATGTGGTAACTAAATTATTAATAGAAGAAGGCAAAAAATATTTAAACATATAATTTATGAAATACTTAAAAACATTTGAAAATTTAGATTACGATGAGGCACGTAAACATGCACTTAAAACATTAAAAAACGCAGATCCTAATGATCCAAGTGAATTAAATAAATTTAAGAAAAATGTCAAACAATTTACTGACGAAAAACGAGAAATTTTAGTGGATGGTTTAGATGATGATGAAGATGCGGAAGATAAAGTTCTCTATGATATGAAAAAGAAAGAAAGAAAACGTAGGCTAAAACCAATTAGAGATAATGCAAACCGATTACTTAAAGATAGATTTGTCGCACCTAAAAGGGGAACAGTAGATCATGGTGAAATAAAGCAACTTAGTGATTTAGATAAGAAATGGATAAAAGATAATATTAAATATCAATAAGAGTATTTCCTTTCTTCCAATTATTCACAGCAATCATTGGTTGTAAATTTTCTAATTTATGTGGGTGCCCGCCTTTAGATTTAGGGATTATATGATCTACAGTAAATAATTCACCACATTCACTATAAAAATTAAAATGATATGAACAACCATTTTTAAATTGTTTAACATCTAATTGTAATCTATGAACTTTCAATCCTGTCTCAGGACAAACTAATCTATTAGCTTTTATTAATTTTAACCATTGTGATTTACGAGCAGATATTCTTTTTAATGAGGTACATATTTCATAAAATTCTTTTATTTCAAATTTCATTAACCCTTTGTAACCATATTTATTAAATAACATATTTTATATATTTAAATTATTATATCTACAAATATACTACTATTTAAGTTATTTAAGTTATATTTGTAGATAATAATAATAATAACAATCTAAAATAAATTAAACTATAATATGCAAAAATTTCTTACAACAATGTCATGGAGTTTTATTCTATTCTTTATCTTTACATTACCACACCTCTTTTTATTATTTGAATTCATATCACCAACTATATTCTCATGGGGAATTATGTATCCTATGTGGTTAATGGTTACTTGCGCAGTAGGTGCTGGTATTTTGGGAAATGTTATAACTTCCCCAAAAATTCACGATATGTTATTTAAAAAATAAACTTTTATTTATTGGATGATATAAAATGTACTTAAAAACATATAAAATTTCTTAACTAATTAATAATAAACACAATAATAATAAATACTTAAATACTTAAATTAAAATATATGCAAAACGAATTTGAAAAATATGTAAGAAACCATTTAAACTATAAAGGTACAATGGGAGATAATATTATCCAAAGTATTGGAAAACCTATCAACACCCAGAGTATAGCTCCTAATTATGATGTTGATGCTTCATTGACACCTTATATCTTAGAAGAAAGAGAATTGAGAGTTACTCAAATGGATATCTTCTCTAGGTTAATGATGGATCGTATTATATGGATCGCTGGTCCAATCAACGACGCTGTATCTACCGTAGTACAGGCACAACTTTTATTTCTTGAAAGTTTGGAAAAAGACAAAGACGTTACTTTACACCTCGACACACCTGGTGGTTCAGTTAAATCTGGGTTATCTATAATAGATAGCATGGAAAATGCTAACTTTGATATAATGACAGTTAATACTGGTATGTGCGCATCAATGGGTTCTGTAATGTTAGCGGCTGGGACAAAAGGGAAAAGAAATTCTCTTAGATTTTCTAAAGTAATGACACACCAAGTATCTCACGGAACACAAGGTAATGTACAGGCTACTCGCATTGACCAACTGGAAGCAGAGAAATATAACTATGTTTTATTTCAAAAATTAGCCCAATATAGTGGTAAAACTTGGAAAGAAGTTATGGATTATTCCAAACAAGACAGATGGTTTACAAGTGATGAAGCAAAAGGATATGGATTGATTGATGAAGTAATCTTGAAAGAAGGAACTAAATCAATGACTGATTTATTGAAAGGATTTGACGAATACGAAAAGTATATCAAAGATAATATGTTAAACTAATGGAGATAACTCTAATTAAAGTAAAAACATCATTAATAATAACTCCTATTAATAACATTAGTTTTGAAACTAAAAAAGTTATTGACCAAGAATTATTAGAAGAAATAGTAGTTGACATAGATACTACTATTCCAGTTTTTAATTTACTCATACAACAATTAGAAACTGTTGGTGTGAATGACCTTAAAGAACAACATCATTGGTATTTTAAAAATGATAGATTGTATAAAATAGTACATATAATAAAAGATAAATAAATATGAAAAATATAAAATTTAATAATATGTTATTGGTATTGACACCAATTTTATTAGTGATAGGTAGTTTAATTTTAGCATATAATAATATTGATAGTTGGTTTTACTTCTTAGTAGGAGCAATTCTTATATCCCCTTTAGGTATGAAGAATACTAAATGTGGTGGTTATTGTGAATGTGGATGTGGTAATAATAATTGTAAATGTAAATCTACTAGCAAAAGTTGTGGAGGCGATTGTACCTGTGGTGATACTGATTCTGATAAAAGCGATAAAGGATTTGTACTACCAAAAGTAGATCCAGATAGAGTAGAACGATATAGTAAATAATAATAATAATAATAATAATTAAAAAAACCCCCTAACACTTGATGTTGGGGGTTTTTTTAATTATTAATCTTTTTAAGTGCTTTACCACTAAGATTATCTAAAACTGTTGGATCTTTTAATAATTCATCAAAAATAGGTATTAAATAATACATTTCTAATTTATTGATTGATTCTCTTCCAAGAGTATAATTTAATAACCAATCAGTATTATCACTATCAAAAATAAATCCAAATACTTTATCCCAATTCTTTCCTCCTCTTGATACCGATTTTATTTCCATTTCAAATGGAACATCTCCACCATTATATTTAAATTCAGATAATAGATCTATCATATAATTAATCATTTTAACTAGCTTTTTGTTAGTTGTTATTTCGCTACCATCAATTTTCGGTGAGTGGAAATTTGATATATGATCATTATACTCATCTTCATAAAACAATTGAATAATCCTTTTATCTTTATGCTTTTCTCTATATTCTTTAAAATCAGCAATCTTCCTATTTATATCACTTCTATATCGATTTATATCTTCTTCAAAACTTTCATTAATTTTTTTAAAAATATTAGTGTTAAGTTTATTTTGTATCTTAGGATCTTTTAATAATTTATCATAAATAGGTAATAATATTTCCATATCTAAAGATTCTAAATTATCAAATCCGTTATTGTGGTTTAATCTCCATGTTGTATTACTGCCTCTTTTATAAAATCCATATACTCTAATATTATCCTGATCTGTATATAAAACAGGAATTTTCATATGAAGACGCGCACTATTCACATCTACATTAAAGACATCCTCAATTTTATCTGTCTTTGATAATATATCTAACATATATGATATCATCTTAATCAATTTAATTCTATTCTTTTTAGTAATATCAATTGACGAAAGTTTATCACTGACTTCTTTCCTCTTTATTTTTCTTGTAGATAAATATTTTTCTCTATCACTTCTTGGTACTGTTTTTATATTTTGGTTTATGTAACTATTAAAAATTTGTTTAATGTCTTCTCGGCACTTATCCAACTCTTCCGTAAATGATGGTGATGATACGGATGATTCGTTAGCTTTTAAAAACGTTTTATATATTTTCATTTTTCTCATATTAATTAACTCCATTTATATATTAAACTTCCATTTATAATTTCTATGAGACTTTCGTTTATTTTTACACACATTAATAATATTAGATTTTTGGAATCCCTCTCTCTCTAATTCTATTAAACTATCCCATTCTTTTATAAAATTATCATCCATATAAAAAACCGATAACACCAATAGGTTAATTATATTATGATCCATGATACGGATACGAGGGTAACACATAAATACGATTTGCATTATCTGCCATAATAGCGTGATCACTATCTCTTATAATTTGTTGATTTAATATTTTTGTGTGTTGATCCTCTGGTATAACATCATCAAATATTCTAAGGTTTGTTATTTTCATTAATGATCCTGTTATTTTCATAGTTAAATCTCCCGTATCTAATTCATATTCATTCGGAAGATAAGTAAGTTCATTAGATGTTAATAATCTTAGTTTAGTACTTTTCAGTGATTTTGCGTCTATTTCACGATCTACATTACGTTTATATAAATAATTATTCACTTTTCGTTGTCTTTGATCTATGTTAATTAATACACAATACCAAACCTCATCATCTAAATGCTGAGATATATTCATTGTATAATCTGTACCATTTATATTAGTTACTAATTCACCTCCTATTATATCAAATTTATATCCTTTTTCTAAATCTGTACTAAAGTTGGATAATAAATTATAGTCATCACTATCTGAGTAATCACTAAATTTAAACCACGCAATGAAACTTCTATTATCACCACCTCTTAAATATAAATCAGATTTTTGATAAACAACTGCGTCAGCTCCATCAGCAACTCCTGTTAAATTATAATGATATTTACTTAATACTAATTCAGCATTATCAAGAAGCTCACGATCAACTGATGCTTTTATATCAGAACGTATTCTTTCATGTGTATTTGATAATGTTTCAAATTGTTCTTTGTTAGCAACTTCATCTTTGTGTGCTCGTTTATCTGTCCCAAATAATTCTTCAAGTGTAGAATTATCAACAATGCTATTAATTTTATCTTGGATAGTTGATGTAGTAGCTCTAACATCAGCACGTTTGTTATATTTACCAAGTATCAATTTATAATAAACTGAAGCATTTGCAAAATCACGAATTGCCTGAGCATGCTCTACTCTATACATTCTTGATATATCACAAAAATATAAGAAATCTTCTTTATTAGGTCTATACTGAACACCAAATAATTCTTTAAATTGTTTTTTAGTTACTTGAATTTCAAATGAATCTAATAGAGCTAAATCAAACTGATTAAATGCTATTTGATTAGATGGGAACTGATTATCAGGAACCATTACTTTAGTTACTTGAACATCAACTACACCATGTAAACTATATTCGTGGATACTATGATCTATACCTTTCGCATCTGGCTCAGTTCTATAATATTCTACTGCCCATCCAGCTAACTTAGTCACATCATCTGCTAATTTTTCATATAAATCAAGTGCTCCATCTAAATCATAAGGATTAAATAAGTCCGCCTCCACACACTCCATAGTATCCCACGTAACAGAAGATGATAATAAACCATTACTCATTGATAAATTATTTGTACCTGAAGCCGCATTTAATCCACTATCACCGATCAATCCGTTCTGGCAATTTTCTCTTATTCCAAATAAATTAGTCTTTAAATAATTTTCTGATATATTAATAAATTCTCCATATAAATTTAAATCTCTAATTTTAATTGTACCAGTCGTGCCAGTGTGTTCAAATTTATATTGTATATTAAAAAATCTAATTGGGTCTATTTTATGTGTTGTAATATTATCAGTTGTTAATATTGTCCACTCACTCCAAGATCTTTTATTATCTTGTGATATTCTATATTCTATCTCTAGATCTGCCGCATCCCTAACAACTAACTCATATCCCTCTATATTAAACACTTTAAACACATCTTGGACATCTAAGATTATTGGTGATATATCAGGGGTTAAATCCACAAATGGCTCAGTTATAGTGTTAAAATACCATAATCCTTCCCACACAAAATCAGTTATAACTAATTCACCATCTGTATTACTGCCTGTTCTAACAAATTTAATTTGAATGTTATAATCATAAAATGCAGCAACTTCAGTAAAACATTCGGTTTCACCATTTGGTTCTATTTCGATCCATTCACTCCATGTAGTTGGGTTATCACTTGTTGATATTCTATACCACATTTTAAGCTTTCGTGTATTATTTTCCCCTGTATAGTTTGTTGTTAATGTGTTTAAAATTCTAAGATCTGATATATTATTAATAGTAACTATTTGTTCCTGCCCAATGCTACTAAGTACCATTGGCTCAGAAAAATCACTATTTAAAAATATATCTCCTGTTTCTTGTTTGTCTATTGTTGCTAAAAATGCCATATGAATATATATTAAATTAGTATCCTTAGTAATTAATATATAAGTTTATGAAAGAAGAATACTTAAAAACATACGAAGGATTTGGAGATTTTCTTAGAAACTTAGAAAATAAATTCAAGTACTCAATGTTTAAAATATCAAGACTTAAAGAAAAAGATATACCCGAAAAATACATTGATGAGTTAATTTATATAAGAGATAAAGCGAGGAACAATGAACTTTGGGAACTTTCTGATAAAATTAGAGATTATTTAGATAGTAAGGGTTCGATAGTTTATGATACTAAAGATGGTCAAGAAGTATATCATGGTCAAGAAAATAGAAAATCTTCTGATAAGAAAATTGCGGATGATAAAAGAAGTAATAAAAGATTTGATGCTTGGTTATATACTCAACAACAATCTAATAATATTAAAACCTATGAAGGATTTAGAGATTTATTTAATAAGAAAGAGAAATTAGATAAAAATGATTGGGAAGCTTGTTTAGAATGGATTTACAATAATTATAAAACAGATAAAATGAAATTTTTAAGTGCGGAACATAGTGACCATAGTTGTACTATTTCATGGGTAATAGGAAATGAAATGTATGGATTTTATTGCCATCAAATAAGTAAATATGGAAAAGAAGATGATTATTCAATTACTTACGGGTCACTTGATATTAAAGATTGGCCTAAATTAACTAAGAAACAATACGATAAATACAGAAAGTATATTATAGATATAAGTGATTATTTAGATGATAGAGAAAATATATCAGGTTCTACAATTGATGATATTTTAAATACAAGTAAAGAAGAAGTAGATGGGATGAAAGCTATGAGTGATCTTAAAAAATATATTAATGAATATTTAAGTTCTTATATAGGTAAGTCATTTACTTTTGAATCAAAATATTATCTATGGACAAGTGATAGTGAAAATACTACAATTGTAGAAGATATTGAAATAGATATATTGGGGATACATGATATATATGTACAGACTAAAATGATATTATTTAAGTGTAATTTTAAAGGGTTTGATATGATATTAACAATACAGAGTGATAGTTATGATACATATCAAGATTTAAATAAAATAGGACTTAGAGAACAATCTAAATTAGCGGATTTAAGTCATGATGAATCTAAACTAACAAGAAAACAAAAACGAGAGAAAACAATTTATCCTATGTTTATTTCAATGGATGTAATACCATCTGAATATAAATCAATGGAATTTGTAAAAGCATGTAAAGAATTTTTAAACCAGATTCCAGATGTAAAAGAATAATATATAAACTATGAAACATATAAAACAAGTAAATGAATGGCTAACGGCATCGGGAGAAGCAAGTGATGAATTCAATAGTAAAGAAGAATTTCAAGATTCAGTAAATGAATTGTCTTTTTTAAATTCTGAATTTAATAATAAACTTGAAACTGCGAGTAATGAATCAATTGATCAATTACTTCCTGAATTAATAGACGCTATTGCTGACTTACATCGAATTCTGGATAAGATTAATTAATATATAATACATATATGGATAAAATTCTCAAAATAAATGACTATAATAAAGAAGTTGAATTTATCGTAAATCAAAATAGTGTATTAAATACTCTTTTAAAAGAAGATAAAGATTACATTCCAAGATTTACCTTAAAAGATCTTGAGATATTTAATGATATTCCTGTTAATCAGCCCGTAAAATTCACAAATAAAATTGCCATTAAAGCAATTAAATTCGGTCTAATCTTTTTAGTAAATTATAAAGGTGAGAAAGATAAAAACTTTGCGGGACACGAAAGGGTTATTTATAGTTTAGTACTTGGTACAAGTTCTAAGGGAAAAACATTATTAAGAGGATATCACTTAACTGGTTGGTCAGTTTCTAAAAACACCACAGTTAATAAAGAATGGAGATTATTCAGAACCGATAGAGTCTTATCTATGACATTTACGGGATCATTTTTCCGTTTAGCTCCTGAGGGATACCAACCAAACGATAAGGTAATGAGGGGTGGTATAATTGCTCGTGCCGACTTTGATGAAATTAGAAGAAACCAAGAGAAGTTAGTTAGTGAAAACGCAATTCAAGATAGAAAAGAAGTTAGTATTGAACAAGAAGATGAAGAAACGATTTCTACTATTATAGTAGAAGAAACTGATTCAATTGTAAATATCAATGAATTTATGGAAAACGCAATTATTCAACAAGTAGAAGATTTGGATAATCTAAGAGTATCTTTCTTAAAGAGTGTTTATGGAAATAAATATTTAGCAGTTATTGGGGCAATTGGTCGTCCAGGTAATATTGTTAAAGTTAAAACATCAAGGACAGCTAAAGTTCTTGGAAATTTCAAGGTCTTGGATAGTGCCACGGGTAGAGATTTGAAGAATGTGAAGAATGTAAAAGGAAATGCAATATTTGACCTTTATACATTCATAGAAAAAAGAGATTAATATTAATTTAATATTTTATTAATAGTTATTTCTCTGTGAATTGATATTAATGGCTCCATTCTTTTTAATAAATGTTCCACATTATTAAAATTTATATAATATCTATCTAAATATCTATCTAATTTATATTTATCTAAAGTCATTTTATTATCATCAAATTCATCATCATCATATTACTTAATTTAATACCTCATTTAAAATCATTTCACGATAAAGAGGAACTAACATATCAATATTTGGGAAAAAATCCATAAAACTATTATCAGATAATAACTCACTTAATTTTGATTTATTCAAAATATAATGTCTTTCTCCAGTTTCAAAATTACCACCATCCAATTCAAGTATATTAAGGTATATTAAATCCCATGATATTTTATTATTAATATGAACTTGTTGTTTATATGGATGCCATTTATTTAAAATACATTTCCAATTATTAGCCACAGTTAATTCATCGTATTTAAATATCTTAGTAATTATATTATAATAATCTTGTCTATTCAATTCCATCTAATTTGTTTTTATACTCTATCATTTCATCATATGAAGGGTATTCATAATAAGATATTAAATGAGAATATATTTGTTGTGGATAATCAGTTTTATTATAATTTCTTTTATCATGAAAATCACCTAATATATAAATTTTTACTTCTATATATTCACCATCTTCTATGGTTTCTATTCGTAATTTATCAGGATTTTGTAAATCTAATACACATTTGTTTATATCAAGATATAATTTATTTAATTTTTGTAGTTGGGCTTCATAAGTCTGTCCTTCTTCCCCAAATCCTCTTCCTTGTTTCTCTGTTTCCTTAATCAATCCATTTAAATCTTGATTAAATACTATCTCAGAAATTTTATTCCAATAAGAATTCGTATCTTGTATTTTTAATCTAATCATTTCTTCATTTAGAATCATAATATATAAAAATTATTTTTAGATAATTAACAAATATACTAAAAATTATCTTTATTATATATTAAAAAAAATATAAAATTTTTTATATATACGGATATGGGTAATAATATACACAGTTTCAATGAATTTTCTACTAATGAAGGGTTTCTGACTAAATTTAATAAATGGATGAGTCAAACAAATTTAAGCCCAGAACAAGAGAGATTAAAATTCATAAAAGATTGTAATGAAATAAAATTAACAATATTGGACATTGAGAATGTAAATCGTCATATAGAGCGTGTTAATAAACTCAGAAATAAATCCCGATACGTATATAGTTTGAGTACTTGGGAAAAGGAAATAATTGAATTTGGAAAAAAATATAAACATTATAAATTTATAATAAAAGATAAAGATGATGATGATAAATATAAATTTGATTTAGCTAAATTTTATAAAGATCCATTTCCATTAATCTTAACTGACGGTCAAATGAAAACTATGTTAAACTTTTTTATAGAAGATTATAAAGAAAGAGCTGAAAAATATTTAAAATCATTAGATAAATTCGCTCTTGAAATGCCTAATCATACTTTAACAATAGATAATATGGAAACTCCATATTTAAAGAATCCTGATATAGATTTAGATCGGATATTTAAAAAGATAAATGAGGACATGTCTTGGGATGGTGGTGGTAGTTCACCGTATGATAATGACGATGATTATAATGATTATAGTAAACATTTAGATAATAATTTAAGGAAAGCTTTAACAAAAGCATTCACTAACAATACAACAAGAAAATATTATAGAAATGTTAAAAATTTCTTTAATCCTATTAAAGTTCCGACAGCAGAGATGGAAAGATGGAAATCTCAACATATTAATTTAAAAATGAATATTAAACAAATAGGAGTAAATCAGTTTTCAAATATGGTAATTAGTGTGGTATCTATAAACCAATTAAGGACAAAGGTCACGCAAATTTCTGATAAAAATGGTGAGATGAATGATGAGGATAGAAAAGATATAAAAAAATTCAATGTAATATATTCAAAATTACCTTATATATCTTATGATCCTGTGAGTGGAATGTATAAAATAAATTTATTAAAATTATTTAAATCATGTTCGTATAAACAAATATCTATTTTCATGAATAGATTTAAACAAGAAAAAAAATATATGGATAGTGATGCGTATCCATTTACGGAAGTTCCTAAATATTTATCCGAAGAAGATAATACTAAAATTATGAAAAAGATAAACAAATAAATATAGATATGAAATATAAGCATTAAAAAACATTAATAAAAATTAATAATATATATGATATGAAGTATGTAAAAGAATCAGATTCATTTAGAGAAGAATACGAACAAGATCTTGTTAAGTTTATGTCGTCTATATATTCTATGGCTTATTATATAGATGATTTAAATCATTTATCAGGAAAATTTGAAAATTTTAAATTTGATATTTATTTAATAGGATTTGATCGATGGTTAAACGTTGATAAGAAATTAGAAGGATTTCATAAAGAAGTTCATAAATGGATACAAGAAATTGTGAATAAATCCAAAGTAAGTTTAAGTACTAATTCTTTAGGATTAGAACCAACAGATATTTATGGAGAAAATAATCGATACCCTACATTACAGGACTACACAAAAGTTATTTATAATGTCCTTAAACGAATTAAAGAATATGCGAAAGAATCTACGGAATATTATAATAAATTAAATATTGAATTACCTATGAATCGTTATCCATTTAATTGTCCTATGGAGGAATTATATGATGAAGTTAGAGGGTGGGTAGATATTGTTATTGGACCACTTTCAGAAATTGCAATGGGGGATGAAACTTTAAAGGCAATCAAAAAGATTAATAAAGATTAAGTATATGAAAAATTTTAGTTCATTAATTAAGGAAAGTAATAATACTATTTATCGATTGTGTGATGAGTTTGATAAAAAAATGGGAGAAGTTGATGAAATTATAAAAAAAATATCAGATGAATACCAAGAACCTTTATTAAAAATGATAAAGGATTTATTAGATGCTTATAAAGAAGTTAATGGTAGAAAGGATATTGAAATAGAAGAAATGGGTATTGAAGTTGAAATGGTATGGGAAGATTGTTGGATAAAAGAAGGTGACGAAGGTAAAGAATTATTCACACCACAGAGAATATACCACCATATAAATTATGGTTGGGCAATTGATGGTTGGAATGGTGATTATGAAGTAACAGAATATGTGAGTTCTTTAGGTCCAGTTAGTTTATCAGAATTTTTAAGAGCTATTTTAAGTACTGAACCGATAATGAGTTGCTATGGAATAAAGGGAGTGAAAAATATAAATAAATAATGGAAAAATTTACTAAATTAATAAAAGAGAGTAATAATACTATTTATCGATTGTGTGATGAGTTTGATAAAGAACATAAAGAAATCAACGACCTTAAATCCAAAGTTTTTAATAAATATAAAGAACCTTTAAGAAAAATGATAAATGATTTATTAGATTCTTATAGAGAAGTGAATGGTATTGATTCCATTATAATTAGTAAATTAGGAGATGGTGAATATGAAGATATTTGGGATGATCTTTATGTAAAGGAAGTAGATGATAATGTGTATTTTTCCCCACAAAAAATAACATACAATAGAAACAATGGGTGGATATTTAGTGGTTGGGGAGAAGATCTTGAAGTAGAAGAATATCTTATATATTTTGAAGTTCCAGATTTATCTGATGTATTGAGAGCTATTTTAGATACTGATCCAATCATGAGTTGTTATGGAATAAAAGGAGTAAGAAACATAAATAAATAAAATTATATGAAAAATTTTAGTTCGTTAATTAAGGAAAGTAAATCTATATTTCATTTATGTGATGAGTATGATAAGGAAATAAAAGTTGCTAATGATTTGGTAAATAGTCTTAATAATAAACATAAGGATCTTTTATTAAAAATGGTGAATAATTTATTAAATGCGTGGAGAGAAGTATATGGGGATAAAAATATTATAATAGAAGAATTTGGGAAAGAGGTAGAATATCTGTGGGAAGATACTTATTTAGAACTTGATGATAATGAATATGGTGTTAAGCACATAGTAGTATCAAAAATATACAATAATGGTAATATTTGGATGATATATGGTTGGATAAATGGAGATTATGAAAGTTGGGAAGATATAGGTGGGTTACCCGTAAGTAGTTTATCTCAATTTCTAAGATCTCTTTTAGAAACCAAACCAATCATGGGTTGTTACGCATTAAAGGGAGTGAAAAATATAAATAAATAATATGGAAAAATTTACTAAATTAATAAAAGAGAGTAAATCCATATTTCATTTATGTGATGAGTATGATAATGCGAGAAATGTTCTTAACCAACAGATAGAAGTTTTAGATAAGAAACATAAAGAACCTTTATTAAAAATGATTATACTCTTATTAGAATCATATTCAAAAGTTAATAATACAAATAAAATTGATTGGGAAGAAGATATAGATAATGATGATTATATTTATATAGGAGAAATTGCGGTAACCCATATAATAGATCATGGTGGTAATGATTGGCACATCCAGGGATATGGATTTCACAATAATGGTGGTGAATTTGAGGGAAATGTTGGTTTAGATTATGCAAAAACAGACGATTTATCTGAATTTCTAAGAGGTTTATTAGAAGAAGAAAAGATAATGAGTTGTTATAGTTTCAGAGGTGTTAAAAATATTAACAAAGAATAGCAACCGAATTCCAATAATCATATTTAACTTTATATCCATTTTGATTTAACCAAGAAGTCACTTTATCTATACGATCCGTAGTACCAATTCTTCCTGGTGAAAAATTAATTACTTCAAATATAATTAATTTTGGTTTCTCAATTCTTTCAAAATCTAAAGCCATTAATATAGTATCATCAATCCCTTCTAAATCTATATGTAACCATTCTATATTATTCCCCTCTTGTATAATTAATTCATTTATACCAATTGATTTTTCTTCTACTATTTTATAATCTTTTATACCTTGACTAATCAAATAATTTGGATCAGTTGTATTACCCTCTCCTGTACCAAATTCATAAAATTCAACCATTCCTCCATTTGGAGTTATTATATTTCTTATACATTTTTTATTAGGATAATTTTCTTTGAGTTTAAGAAATTGTTCATTAGATCCTTCTACTAAAACAGCATCCAATATACCATTTTGGATAGATTTAACCCATTCACCTGAAGTGCCATCATGAGTTCCCACAACCAATCCTTTGGAATTTTTATTATTGTTACTCCACATATCAAATATTTGTTGACAAAAATCTGGCTCAGGAGTATATTCTCTGAGTAATATATTATTTGATGTTTCTATTTTAATGACACAATCCCTATTCAGTGGGTCCCACGTCGCCCAAGAATTACATTCTAATTTAACTGTCCATACTTTTTTGTTATTTTCTAAAACAGTTAATTTAAGAGGAAATTGATTAGAGTCTAAAACCCAACTTGCAGTTTCATCTACATCAACTCGTATCTGACCTAATGGAAATTCTTCACTCTTTTCTATAAAGATTATTTGTATCAATTAATTTGTTTGCATATCTTTTTATAATATGTTTATTATTAATAAGGATGTTTGTTTTATAAAAATTCGATTAAGTTCATCTCTCTTGTGATAAGTTTCCTATCAAATTCAGTTCTTTGTAGCCAATGACCTATTGTAACAGACACTCCATTTGAACTACCTAATATTTCAATTATTTCAGATAGTCTGTCAAAACATTCATCTATTGTTTTCATTTCTTCTTCATATGGTATGCCATACATTCTTAGTTCATAATCAAGATTTTCTAAATTAAAAACTTCATCAAATGATTTTATTAATACATATATATCTTCACTTGATAAAGGATTATCTTTTCGTGGTCTTGGTAAGTCGGTTAAATAAATTTTTAATAATTTCCATTGAGATTCGGATATATTCAATCCAAGAAATCTCCTACTTTTCTCTCTAAGGTACTTACCTCTTGTATCATATGGAGTTTCAATAGCTCTTTCATCAATGAATGCTAATACGTAAAAAAATAATATCCCTAAAAATTTATTCATATGATATATATATTAAATTATTTCACTAATATACAATTTTAAAATGAGAAAAAGAATTTAATATATAAAGAAATATTATCTATTTAATTATGCGAAAATTATTATCATATGGTCAGTATATAACTGAAAAAAATACTCCCGAATTCGGTAATCTAAATTCAGGGTTCGAGTACAATAATATGATAGATTACACATTATTAGATAATAATGCAAGTGATCAAGATATTACAGATCTATGTGAAAAGGCATCTCGATTTGGAACTAAATCTGTTTGTGTAATGCCCAAGCATGTTAAATTATCATCTGATCTATTAAAAGAATCAGAAGTATTAGTTTGTACTGTTGTTGATTTTCCAGGTGGGAATAAAGATTCTAACTTTAAAGTTAATGAAACAAAACAAGTTATTAATGATGGTGCAGATGAGGTTGATATGGTATTGAATTATAATAGTCTTATTGAAAATGATAATATTGAAGAATTAACTGATGAAGTTAATGCTTTATCTATAATTTGCCATGGTAAATTAAATAAAAATAATGAAGATGTTGTATTAAAAGTAATTGTTGAATCTGGATTATTAACAGAAGAACAAACCGAAAAGGCAACTGAAATATGTTTAGCGGCAGAAGCTGACTTCATTAAAACATCAACTGGTAAAGTTAGTGTTGGAGCAGAATTAGATAAAGTAAGAATTATGAAATCTATAATAGATGAGAATCATAGTAAAATGGAAATAAAAGTATCTGGTGGAGTAAGAACATTAGAACAAATAAAAAAATATGGTCAATTAGGTGCGACTCGTTTCGGTATGGGATATGGAAGTGTGGATACTCTAAATGGATTAGAATCAAAAAATAGTGGATATTAAGATCAATGATTAAATTAAAAACATATCAAGAATTTTTAAGGGAAGATCAATTTGATGAGTCTATTATAAATGAGGCTGAATATCAAGGTAGGACTGTAAAATTGAATAAGCCAATGAGAGGTGATATTAAAAAATTCAAAGTATATGTCAAAAATCCTAAAGGCAATGTTGTGAAAGTAAACTTTGGACATGGCGGAACTTCGGCAAAGAAAGCTGGTGAGAAAACTATGAGAATAAAAAAATCTGATCCAAAAAGAAAAAAAGCGTTTAGAGCTAGACATAACTGTGATTCACCAGGACCAAAACACAAAGCAAGATATTGGTCTTGTAAAAAGTGGTAAAAAATATATAACAAATAATGAACAAATTAAGGACATACCAAGAATTTTTAACGGAGAATAAAATAAATGAATCTAATATAAATGAATTTGAATATTTCATGGATAAGATAATGGAGCTTCCTACTGAAGAAATTCTTACATTAAAGAATGATATTCAAGAAGAAATTGAGGGGGAGAATTTTATAGGAGAATCTATATCATCTTTCATTAATAAATTAAAACATAGATTTTCTTCTTGGATAGATGATAAACTATTTAATTTCTTGATTAATAGAAAGAAATCATTTTATTCAGAATTGGTAGATAAATTAAATTTATTTGATCTAACTACATTAGATGATGTTAAGAAAGCATTCCCATCAATGAAAATGAAATCTATATATCTTGCTGGTGGAATGGATGATGCTGATGATGGTGGGGCTGGTTGGAGAAATACATTAGAATATGAATTTGAAGTAAATAACCCTGGTAAGAAAAATCCTATATTACATGAGATAAATATAGGAGATGTTAATGTGAATCCAAGTTATTGTGTAGATGGTATTTACTTAGATATGTTCTTAGAAAATCCTAACAAAACAATGGCTGAATTTTATGATCGACCAGCATTACTTAATCCTGTTAGGAAAGAAGTTGATAGATCTAAAGATGATCAATTTGATAATGCGATTGCTGGTCTTAAAAAACCAGGATATGATCCAACAAAAGATATGAGCCATATGAGATATTTCCAAAAAACATTTTCAGAAACTATCGAACCAGATGATGAACATTTATTAAGAATATCCGATGCTGTTTGGTTAGGATATAACCCAACTGCTGGTGCTGGAACTTATGGTGAATTGGAATTATTAAGTCTAATTAGAAAACCATTGTTTGCTTGGTTACTTGGTGACTATGAAAATAAAGCAGGTACATTTAAATTATGGACGATACCACATCTATCTAAAGTTGCTCGAAATAAAGAAGAGATGGCTATATTAGTTAATACAATTAAAAAATATACAAATTAATTATGAAAATTAAAAGATTTAATGAACAGAAAGAACACCCAACTAATAAAACATATACTAAAGATGAAGTGATAGAATTACTTCATGATTTTCATGTTTACATTAATGGATGGGATTATAATAATGATGTTGCGGTTAATTTTGATGATCCAAATGGTGATAGATATGTAGATAAAAATAGAATGAAAGATAAGGCTATTGCATGGATGAGAAATAAATAATAAATAAATATCTTTATGTTTATTTTTTTTAATAATCTGTCCCATCAAATCTCTCAACAGTAAAACCCAAAAATTCTAATGTTGAAATCATTTGTTCTATTGAAATATCTCCACTATAATATAAATCACCTTCCATTTCTTCTTCTAATCCCAATGCTGCAAAATCAGGAAAATAATGACTCACATGTTGGTCAATCATATATTCGCCATCTACATCCCATACTGAAACACTTATTGATGCTCCCATTTCTTCTAACCACGAAAGAGTGTTAGATACCTTTAATAAAACTTCATTTTTTTCCATATTAACTTTTTTAGATTTCTTATTATTAATTATTATACAAATATACGAAATATATAAAGAATAAACAAGGTTTTAATTTAAACTTTTTACGTTACCAAGTTCTCTTAACTCGTTATCACTTATAGCTTTACGGATGTATCTCATTAGAGTTGCCGCTTTAATTTCAGCATTAAAACTAGCCGTTCCGATATCGTTTTTATCATTCATATCAACAGGGAATTCATACGAGATCCCACTATCACTATCTACTTTATAGTATAAAACACCTTCTTTTGCATATACAAATTTTGCCATTCTATCTCTATTTAATACTATACTCTTTAATATACTCATTTCTTTTTATTTTATTTTTTAATCATTAATTACTATCTAATATAATATCTATTTGAACTTCTCTGAAGTCTTTTATATTCAATAGAATATACTTATCCTCGTGAGATAAAACTTCATTTAATATATTATGACCACCATCTATGAAATAATTATAACCACCATATCCACAAGTATATTCAGAATAACATCCTGTTACATGTTCAGTGTATAATTTTTTAACAATCCACTCACCTACCACATCTTCATATGACCGATCGCCTGGATCTTTATCGAGAATCAAATATGAAACCCCTGTTTTTTCTAAATTATCATATTTTTCTTTTTGTGGATTTTCTCTACTTCCATCATCATAGAAGTCATAATCATCTGCGGGATCTAATCCAAATCTATCATGTAATGTATCATATAAAGATTTACCTCCTATGATAGCATCAAATAAATTATTATTACCATCACAACAAGTATGTGATATCGACTCCCCCTTTTCTATATATCCTCTTAGTATCATTTTAATTTAATTATATTCTATTTTTACTAAAAAATTCATCAACTTTCATTTCCTCTACATAATCACTAAAATTATCTTTGTCAGTTTTCATAAATATCTTCAATTCTCTTAATATGTCTTTGTTTGTTATGGGATTTTTATTTTCTCTACATAAGTATTCTTTGAATTCAATTTCACATTCATCACAAACATATCCAATACTATCTATATGTGTATAACACATAATGGATTCACATTCATTTCTATTACAACTCATGACTCCCATATATATTTGTTTATATTATTTCTATTTTATTTTTTTCCATAACTCTTCTCACTAAAGGATTGTTGGTATCAACACCCTCTGTATCCCCATTTTTTAATTTTATTATTAATGAATTTTCGTATTTATTATAAAAAGGAGAAAATAATTTCCACTCATTTTCTAAATTTATATAACCATCTAATATTGATTGGTAATATTGAGATCTGAATTTTTCTTTATCAAATTTAATATGAGAAAGTTTGATTGCGATATCAAATTCTTCTTCAGTTAATTCATTCTCTAACATACATAATACTAATTCCTTTTTCATCTTACTTACTTATTTATTTTTATTTATTTAGTTGCAGTAGTAGAAAGATTCGAACTTCCTAAAATAAGACACTGTACAATCCCTTACTTATGTTCCACTATACATTTATCAATGTATATTAGTCTTTTTATTCAAGACATGTTATTTACTACTATATGGAGCGAGGTGTGGGATTCGAACCCCGTATCCAGATTGGAAGTCTGGCGCTTTACCAATTAAGCTACACCTCGCATTATTTTTCGTATTGATTGTATATTAAAAATACGAACCCCTTTTCTATCAGCGGTACTGAAGGGAGTCGAACCCTCTATCGTGATTTCTCAACGCCTGAGTGACAGTCAGGTACACCAGCCGTTATGCGCCAGCACCGTTTAAAATTTGCAGTATGAACGGGACTCGAACCCGTGACCTTCGCTGTGACAGAGCGATATTCTAACCAACTGAACTACCATACTATGTTATTTGTAGCGGGGGTTGGACTCGAACCAACGACCTTTGGGTTATGAGCCCAACGAGCTACCTACTGCTCTACCCCGCGATATATTTATTATTACCACTTCTTACTAATTCTTCATTCATTACTTGAAGAATTTACTCTTACTTACTTGTAGCGGGGGTGGAATTCGAATCCACGACCTCCAGATTATGAGCCTGGCGAGCTGACCTACTGCTCTACCCCGCGATATATTATATTTTACATCTTTCCTCTAACTATACCTTAAAGGGTTATCATTCCCTTTAAAACCAACCTACCTCCCTGGTTAGAGTACTTGATGGATATTTTGATGATCTCTAAGGACTCGAACCTAATCTCTGTAATAGACACTTAATATAAGTGTTCGTATTAACTTGTTACCGTACCACTGATAAAAGACCATATATAAAAAAACCCCCAATTCTAATTCAAGAATTGGGGGTTAGTATTATTTATATTTTATATATTTAACACATACCAATTCTTGAATTTTTGCAATCATCCCCACCTACGAAATCGATTTTCGTATCGATGCCGTTGTTGAAATTTAACGTGTATGTATTTACTGTTTTCATTGAAAGTGTTTATTCTTTATTTTGTTATTACTTGTATATATAATTTATTTTATCCCCCCTTTTTCTAAGGACACTACAAATATAGTATTTTATATTTGATAAGTTGTAACTTTTTTTAATTATTTTTAATTATTTCATTTATAGTTAATTCTCTCTTTATTATCTCCCACGATTGTTCCCCTTTAATAACAGTTGATTTCTCATTAACAAACAAGTCCAATGCTTTAAACAAGTCCAATGCTTCCTCGATATTTTTGATATGTTCTTCCATTAATTAAAACAAAACCCACCTAATTTTATTGATGGGTTTTGTTTATATATTTATTTATTTTTGATTTGTTATGAAAAGACTGACACTTTCTTTATCAAAAACATTATTACTTCCAAATGGACTTATACCTTTATCCGCATATGTCTGTAATACATTCAATTGTTTTAATTTTAGAATGGCTGGTGTGGATAAAAGAGCTTTTGTTTTAGTATCAAACAAAGCAGATTTATAATTACCTTCTGCTTCTGCGATTTGAGCCGCGGCTAAATTGTCTTTTTCTACTTTAAATTTTTCAGATTTTAAATTCCTTTCTTCTTGAACTTGTTTGGCTTCAATAGCCTCACTAATTGAATTAGGTAAATCTAAATCTCGTATAATTACATCATCACATTGTAAGTGATTTTTCGCAAAGGCTTCTGTCAAAAGTTGTTTCATTTCTACTTGTGCTTGTTGACGTTTACTGACAATTAGTTCTTGTGCAGTGTATTTACCAATAACATCTTTTAAAACACCTTCAAATACAGGTCGAATATATGTTTCTTCGTATGTTTCTCCTTTTTCTAAATGTAAGTATCCAATATTAGTAGGAATTACTCTATGAAATACAGATGCGGTAATTGGAACATCTAATCCGTTTTTATCTAACAATTTAGTTGTTATATCAGTTGTGTGCTGACGACAATCATATGTAATCATATCATTGTACAACCAAGAGAATCCCATATCCACTCCCTCTGGATATACTTGTTTGGGATCTAATCCACCGTTATAGGGTTCGTAAACTACACCTTTGAATCCGTTCTCTACTTCGGTACAAGATGTGAATGATGTTAATGCGAAAAATACTGTTAAAATTACTAAAAATTTCTTCATGTTTGTTTGTGTGTTAAATTATTATTAAATTAAATTGATTATTAAAAAATATACCCATCATCGAGCATATTATATTGTTAATAGATATATACATATGTATATGTATCTATTTTGATTTTCTGTTGTTGTTCCAATTTTTGAACCCTTTGTAAGTTACCCAAAAAATATATATTACTAATGATATTACTGCAAATGATATTAATGCTTTCATATTTTATTATTGTTGTTATTTATTATTTAGACAAATATACTTATTTTTATTTGAAATGCTATTAACTAATTTAATTAATTTTCTTTTTTATTATACCCGTATGGACAATGGCGGCATCCGCTCTTGCAACAAAATCCACGTCTTAGGTGATATTGTTCAGTAAAACACCTATATCCTTCGGGTGTTAAATAAAAATCTCCCTCTTCAAATTTTATATTCTTTCTCTTCATATAGATATATATAACTTTAAACTATTTTTGTTTTTAATATATCAATATTATGAAAGATACTAAAGAATATTTAGAACAACATTGTATTGATCCTCTAAATGGATTTAATTTTACGTGTATGGATTATTTTGGATTAACTGAATCTAATTTAGAATCCATAACTATATATCAAGGTCGATACTATAAAGGAACTCCTTTACAAGAAACATTATCAAAGACAGACTTATTTAAAAGATTATCAGAATTATATAATATGTGCGAGAAAGATCCTAATATTGATATAGATGATAATGCTCATAATATTTTAGTTGATCTAAGAAATAATATTATAGATAATATATTATTATAGTAATCATGATGTTGTATGAATTATACACTCATCGTTTATATAGTGTTAATTTGTTAATTTCTCACCACCTTCTGAACGATTATTAACTTCATTGTACCAATGAACTTTTTCCTCAGTAGTAATTTCATCTACACCACAATGTTTACAAGTATCTAATACTTGTTTTGATTTAAATAAAGCATTACAACTATTACAAGAATAATAGTTATTCTTGTCAACAAAACCTTCATTTAATTTAGATTCACTAATTTCCACAGGATTTTCCCTACACCATTCAGCATATTCATGGAATATCTCTAAGTATTTATAAGTGTAGACTACATTAAAAGATCTTGGATCGTTTAAAAAATATTCTTTCACATCTTCATCCTCTATATATAATAACACATCGGGATTTAATCCGTACTGACGAAAATCATCAAAATCTACATCTTCATCCGATTGATTCATAATTATTTTTAAAGTACCAAGCTCATTTGCTAATTTACTCAATTTTTCGTATCCAGATTTATTTTTTATACTATGAGATGCAGCTTTAAAATTTAGATGAATTATATCATCTATAAAAGATCCTATTCTAATTATACCTTTCATTAGACTTGAATCCATTCCTTTTCTTATTGTATTAATAGCTTTATGTGTAGTTTCTCTATATTCTTCAAATAATTTAATTGTTCTCATTATGTGTTAATAATTTTTATTATATTTATAATCTATATATAAAAATAATTATATTATTATTATAAAATAAAGATAACTTTTTTATATATAGACTATAAAATAAAGACAGAAAGATGAAATTATACGACTTTTTAAAAGAATACGGGATGTTCGCTAAAGAACTAAAAACCAGATTACAAAATAATCAAATATTAGTAAATGGTGAACCAGAAAAAGCTGACTATGATATGGGAAATATCACTATCGTATATGATCAAGGATTCTTTTTAGAAGAACTTTATGATATGCCAAATTATGAAAAATGGGTTGATCAAATAATGTTTTTTGGTATTGTCAATCTAATAGGTGGTGAGTCTAATATTAAAAATGAATTAACTGATTTTTTAAAAAAATATAAAATGGTTCAACTTTCAAAAAAAGATGAAGCAATTTTCGTAGAAACAAGTGATAGTCCTAGTGATACAATTGATTTCAGATTAGAGAAGGGGAAACGTATATCTAAAATTGAAGCACCTGTTGAAGTTGATCAATCTGGTGAAATTGCTAAAATAAAAGGTTTGAAGATGAAAATTGATAAGCAATTATCAAATCCAGGATTTGTTAAAAACGCACCAGCATTTAAACTTGAGGCGGCTAAGAAAAGACAAGAAGTGTTAGCTCAGCAATTAAGAGATTTAGGAGTTAATGAAAGTGTTGTAACAAGATTTAAAGATTTTATTTAAATAGGTTTATAACTATTCTTTTTACCATTTATTAAAAAAGAGATCTGTTCATTATTTTCAGCGTATTCATATCCTTCATCCCACCACTTAGACATCATTTCAGGATCAAAAATTAAAGAATTATTTGTCAGTCTTCTATTTGTATAATGAAAATTTAAACGTACTTTCTTTTTGCTAATACTTGATAGATACCCCATATCCAATTCAGTTTTTTGGATCTTATTCATCATTAATAATAATACTTTCACTTGAGCGTGTAAATAATTTCTTATATGTTCAATAGGCCATTCGTGGTTCTCTTTACCTAATATTATAATATCTATATCATCACATCCGTCCATTATGGCTTGTTGAATTGGTACTTGTGATAAGATACCACCATCCATATAAAAACATCCATCTAACTTAGCGATAGACATAAATGGTGGGGCACATGTGGATGCCCAAACCCAATCCATATATTCTTCATGACTATAATCACTATATTTCTTTACTTCTAATTCACCCGTAGAAATATTAGTAACCATAATAGTCATTTCTTTATTTAATATTTTCTCTTCTTTTGGGAAAGAATTTTGTATCAATCCATTTCTCAACTGCCTTGTGTTACCTAATGAGGATTTTTTATGAATGAATAAATTCTTGAATATATTATAGTAATGTAAAGAATATCTAAACATACCATGATTTTGTTCTTGTACTTTAAATGGGTTGGTTGTGTATATATCGTCCATTCCAGAGGTAGTGAATACTTCTTTCATAGATTTACGATCATTACTTGCAACAAATGGAATTATTAAAGATCCAACGGATGATCCATATAAATTATCGTAGATTATTCCATTTTTTAATTTACTTTCTATTATACCAGCGGCATAAGATCCCTGTGACCCACCAACTGAAATTACTAAACCTTTCTTCATATATAAATTTTTAAACCCTACAACTATTCTTACATATATATTAATTAAAGTTTATATAATGACTTTTTTAATTGATTATTTTTATATAAATTAACTCTCCACTTTTACTTATAAAAGTGGAGAGTTCCTTTTATGAACTCGTGGAGACAGTGATAGTCGAAATCACATCACGAACATTGCAAGTGTTCATCGCTAAGCCTCAGTACATGTGCCCCCAATTAAATATTTAATAGAGGTGAGAATATCTTAATAGATAATTAATCTATTAGGGGATACTCCCAGTGCTCTTTCTTTGTACGGATGGTGGGATTCGAACCCACGACATATGACATATAAGATCATCGCTCTACCCCCTGAGCTACACCCGCATTTATATTCCTTTTTGTGGTCCCTGATGGACTCGAACCATCGACTTTCACATTATGAGTGTGACACTCTAACCAACTGAGTTAAGAGACCGTATGCATAAAAAAACCCCATTCAGATAAATCCGAATGGGGTTAGTTTTTAGACAATAGAATAACTGTCAAATACCTTTTCGGAGTCTGAGGGATAATATCGCTATGGCTATTATGTTATTCATTGTTGTTGTCATATTGTTATATATTAAAATATTATTCTTTGTTTAGTAAATAAATAAATAAATAAGTTCTTTGTTCCAATTCAGTTATGGTATAGTAGTGGGAAATCTTTCACCCACCTCCCTTGGCGGAAGCAATTTTTAGTTATACATACAATCCAACAAACACAACTGATAACTGATACAGTATATAGTATTCATCCACCGTTAGGAGAAGTTAAAGGCTGTATATCCTCACTATTGTTCATCTTCAAGCAAAGAACTTATTTATTAAGTACAAATATAGAAAAACTATTCTATATAAAAAAATTAATATATACTTTATATCTATGAAAAACCTTAAGACATTTGAAAATTACACCGATGGGATTGAAAATTTAAATCTTAGGTCTCCTAAGTTAATGAAAGGTAAAGTTTTAATCTATCCTCTAAAGAATGTATCTGATGATATCATTAAAGATATTGCTAAGAAGTTAGGATATGAGTGGTATGCTCAATATGATGATTCGGCACATGAAATATCAGTCCCATTTGGACAAGAAGAACAAGCTGGTCAAGATTTTATTGATAATTATCCTGAATTTTTCGGTGGTTCTGAAAGAGTTGATTTAAGATTTGAATATTCACAACATAAATTTGATGATATAGTAGGTATGGTGGAAGATTTACGGGATAATTATATAGGATATACAGATATCAGAAAAAATATCAATAAGAAAAACTTTAACGGAGATTTAGATACTATAATAGAAGAACTTAATACATTAAGAATATGAAATACATAAAAACTTTTGAGAAAATGTATGTAGATAAAAATGGAATTCTTCAACCACATGGGGGGATAATATCTGCTTCTGAGCACCAATGGAAATATGGATCTCTTGAAGTTGAGGATGATATAGACGCAGAAAGTTTGTGTAAAAAATTATTACTCAATAAACAAATAATAGCAACAGATGATATACTATCCCCAAAATCTCATTTCAGAATTAAATCTAAAAATTTAAAATTCACACCAAAAAGTTTAAAACTTGATGGAAACATACTTCGTATATATGTACCAGAACATAGTGTAGTAGGTTCAGTTACTAATCCTAGTCAATATACAAATCAAAAAGCTCTTTATTTGGTAATAACTTCTTGGATTGCCTTTCAAATTATTAATGTAAATTTCAATTATAATATAGACGTTTTGGTATCACCTTTATCTTATTTTGTAAATTCAAATAGATTATCAGGTTTTTGATTAATTATTCAAAAATCAATTCTTGATAGTCAGTTATATAAGGATTTTCTAATAATTGGTCATGAATTTGTTCCAACAAAACATATTGTTCTTTAAAAGAAATAAAATTAACTCCTGTTTGAGTTAAATCCAAATTCATAGAATTATCTTCTTTATCAATAGTTAAATTCAATTTAATAGAATCGTCATATTTTTTAGTGAACCCTTTTACTTCTGATGGAAAAAAATTAATCCCATAAGATTTATTATGGTCTATATCTTCTAATCTAAAATATTTTTTGTCTGTGAATTTCATAGAGTGTGTTTTATTTATATATGCAAATATATGAATTTAATATATAACTTAGATGAGAAATAATGTTAAAAATTTTAATGAATATTTAGATATATTTAATGATAATTATACCAATTTATATTTAGAGAGTAATATTTCTTTTAAAGAATGGGAAACTAATTTTGATAGTTTAAATGAAAATAAAATTATAGATATATTACAAGTTAAAATTATTCCTATTTTGAAGAATTTAAAGAATAAAATTAAATACGTTGGAGTTAAAGGGATAAATATTTTAAAAAAGATCTTAAATTTTATTAAATCCATTCGAATTCAACCTGCCTTAAAAAAACTATTGGTTACTATAATTTTCATATTCATATTTGGTATTGTACTCGCATCCGCTGCTACTGGATCAAATCCTAATGAATTAATTCCTAATGAAGATGTTATAAATGCGGCAATTGGGTTCATTAATGATATGGAAGATATATTCCCAGATAGTATGGATAGAATGAAAACTCAGGCATATTTAATTGATTTAAAAGACAATGGTATTATTGATCATACATGGTCAGAGAAAATTAAAAAATTTGGCGATTTGGCTATTAAAGTTGTTACGAGAGATATTAAAGAGGGATCACCTAAATACTTTAATTATTTGATAAAATTTGGAGAGCAATTAAATGGATATATAGTTGAAATATTCAATGATGGAACTTCAGTTACTTTACTTAAAACTCCAAAATAAATTATACACGAATAAAATAAAGATTTAACAAACAAAAAAAAATGTTATAATAATTTTTCTATTTCACTCTCTCGTTGTTCAATTATGTTAGGATAGATACTCCACTCTCTGAATTTCTTATAGATAAAGTATGGATTCCTTATTGGAAGACTTTCAATTACCATATCATTTCCACTCTCATCAGCATAGGAAACTTCCATTGATAAATCTTCGAAAATAAATACTCGTAAAAGAATTTCTTCATCAGTATGTATAGTACAATTAAAAGTTAATATTATTAATTCACAAGAATCTTCATACATTGATGCGTCATATTCTTGGTACTTAAATAATATATCGGATTTAATATTATCAGGAAAAGGAAAGACTAAATTAAGTATTTCTATTGATTGTTCTTCTGTAAGGTCTTTTAAAAACATATTTTATTTATTCTAATTCTTCCTCTATCACACATTCGTTGAAAGGTAGTGTAGTTTTCATATTTGAGATTTCCTCATCTTGCCAAACTCGGTGAGTATTTTTGATTACACCACTAACTATATTTAATTGTATAGCATTATTTTCTAATATTTCGTAATCTCCTTCAAAAATACAATATTTAAGTTCTCTTTTAGGAAAAAAAACTGTGATGTTAGTTAATACATCAGTTAAATTGTTTTCTCTGTTGTTATTACCACTTACTTCAATACCCAACTCATTTAATTCTTCTATAATTGTTTTTCTCTCATCAATTATATCTACAGTAATAGAAGCATTACTGTGCAAATTTCTATCAAACTGTGCCACTAATTCATCAAATTTATCCTTTGAATCTTTTAATCCCATACCAGTTAACTCTTTGAGTTTCTTAACTGCCTGTAATTTAGACGTAACCCTTTCGGTCATATGTAATGTGTATTGTTTTTTCATAACTACAAATATACAATTAAAATTTAATATATAAACTATGATTAATAAATTTAAAGAATTTAACATAAATGAATCATCATCCATTAATAATGTAACTGGTGGTATTCAACAAATATGGTATGTATCTACTTCGGATATTGATCCACAAGAATTAGACTTAGAACAATTTTTTAACGATAATCCACATAATAATGGACACGCATATAAATGGAACATAGAAGATCCCGAAGATGGTGATTATAGTTTTCCTGAAATAAGTCAATATTTCATAGATAATGGATTACATATGGGAGATCAGGTTATTATTCACTGTGAATGGTAATATTTTTTCAACAATGACCATTTTAAAGGGGTTAAGGGGGTTTCTTACAAATTTTTTGGGTATAATTATTAATATATAAGATATAATAAAAAATAATTACAACCGAACCATGAATATATATTCATACCAAGCTTACCAAGCATACCAAGCTATAAACGAATCTATTGATGATATCATACAAAGTGTAGATATTGACAGTACAGATGCAATGCAAATACAAGACCTTGTTAATGGTCAAGAAGAAATTTTCAATAGATATGATATATCTGATCAAGAAATAAGCAATATTAAAAGTGGAATTGAAGATTCTATTAGAGTTAAATTAGGAATGTTCGGAGAAAGTTAATTATATATATATTATATGAATTTAACAAAAGGATTTAATTTACTATCTTTATTTAAATCAGATGGTAGTGATGATATACTGAAGGAAATTGAAGATGATTTTTTAATTTACCCCGATTTAAATAAAATAGATATAACTCATAATAAAGCTAGAGACGATAAATATCAACATCAATTTGATGATTTCTTACAATTAAACTATACTTTTGGTAAATTTCATAAAAAGAAAAATACCCCATTAGCCCCATTTCAGATAAAGAGGGTGACTATAAATCATGTACCTGGTCATATAATTCATATTATGACAAGTTTTGATAAACTAATAGGTAAAGAAAAACATCAGAAAAACTTTTCTGAAATAATAGTTTGGGAGAAAGATAAAAAACATGAAATTTATAGTGAAATTAAATTTTCAAAAGCTGGTAGATTTATTAGAAAATTCAAAAAAATATTTTTAGAAAAATATCCTAAATTAGAACCTTGTAGTAGAATAAATTATAGAGGTATATTAGATGTTGACAATAATATTGCTCCTGTAATTGGATCTTTAAGAGGCAGATCTAATGATAATTTAGATTATACTTATCAATATAGAAGTAATGAAAATCCTGATAAATTATTTGGTAGATTTAAATATACTAATAGAGATATTATAGAAAAAGAATTAAGAGATAGAGATAGAGGTTTATATGAACCAATGCATAGAAAAGAAGCCCTTAGAATAAAACATATAGAATTAGAATTAATGGGATATCTAAAACCTCTTGAAAAATATTGTAACCCAATGTTTGGGGCTATGCAAAAATATGCATTTGAACACAATGATAATAAAGGGGAAATAAAAATATCTTTTATGATAAAAGATATTGATATGTTTAAATATAGTTTTGGGGAATTATTACCTATTATTCCAGAATTCTTTAATTTAGACAGAATTAAATATCAAGAAAACTCTAATTTAAAGTGGGGATTCTTAAATTTTACTTATCATCATAATAATGATTATGATTCATAAATTTTCGATGTAAGAATATACTTACATACCATTTAAATGTATATAAACAGTATAATTTTTTTATATATAAGCAAACAAATAAGATTCTAAATTATAAATGATTAAATTTTTTAATAATAAAAATAAATCTTTAAATGATAATACAGAAATTATAGATGTACTTGGTCAATTAAAAACCGAGTTAAATAATGATAATTTACATATCAAAAAAGAATTACACCAATTAACTAAATATTTTAATAAGATCCCAATATCCTATGCGATTATAGGATATGATGGTTCTTTGGTGAGGGTTAATAAATCATTATCACACCTTGTATCTTGTAGAAATGCTGAATGTATAGGAACTAATGTATTAGATTACATACATCCTGATGATTATAAAATGTTCAAACATTTTATCAAACATTTAAGAGTTGGGAAAGAAGAAGATAACACAGATAGTGGAGAAATTATAATTAGACTTCTAACAAAAACAGGTGAATCATCTTACATTAAATGGGGAGCTGTCCATTTAGAAAGTGATCAAATGATAATGCTGTTTGGACAAGATATAACACACGAATTGGAATTAAGTGATCGACTACAAAAATTCATTATCAATAAAAATTTAATATCAAATAACTATCCAGGGTCAATAGTATCAACTGATCTAAAAGGAACCATTAATGAGTTTAATAAATCCGCCGAACTTCACACGGGATATAGATCAGATGAAGTTATAAATAGGAAACACATTTTTGATTTATTTCCCGATAAAAATCTACTTAAAGATAGTAATCTAAACAATATCCAAAAAACAAATCTCAAAAAAAAGAACGGAGAAATAGAATTATCTTATATTTTATTATTACCTTTGTTAAATGAAAACGAAGTAGAAGTAGGGTATCTTGGTGTGTGGCACAACGAAGAATATCTTAACTACATTAAATCAATAAATTAATATACACAACACAAATGGGTAAGATATTACCAACTACTAAAAAAGACCTTAAAGACTTATCTATTATTAGATTTAAAATGGGAGTATTATTTATAATACTTAATATTATAGTTAGTATAGGAAATGAGTTACCATTAATAAAATCAACAACCGAACAAGTTATATGGTTATTTACATCTAACTTACCATTAATATTTGGTATTATATTTATAATAAAAGGAGTTTTACTTCTAAGAAAATCAAATAAAATACAATACATCTAATAATAAATAATAATTAATAATTACTTAATAAATTACACTACATGTTCAAAAAACCGAAATTAAGAGATCGTAAAGGTCTTATTCACATGACTTATCTGTTAGTCTTTATCAATGCAGGTATTTTTTTACTGCAACTAATCTTACCAACTTTTACGAATTTATTTGCTTTATACCCCGTAGGCTCTGAATCATATTGGGTTTTTCAATATTTCACTGCGACTTTTTTACACGCTAATTTTATGCACCTATTAATGAATATGCTTGGACTTTATTTCTTCGGAGTATTCCTTGAAACAAAATTTGGTAGAATTAATTTTTTAACTCTTTATATAGTATCAGGATTGTTAGCTAATATTTTATGGCATGTATTCTACACACCCCTTATGCCAGTACTTGGAGCAAGTGGATCAATTTTTGGAATAATTACTGTACTGGCTCTTCTTATTCCTAATCAAAAAATACTCGTATTCTTTGTAATTCCAATGAAATTATGGTGGGGATTTGCTCTTATAATGTTATACACAGTTTATAAAGTTATAAATCCAGCAGATAATGTAGGACATTTTATACATCTTATGGGAGCACTTGTGGGAGCAGTGTATTATATCCTATTTTTGAGGAAAGGTACACATTTAAGTAATTATAACTATTTAAAGAATAGTAGATACCCAAAAAATACATCATCATCAAGAAGAACATCATCATCGTCAATAAGGAAACGTTATAAGTCAGATAGATAAACAAACAAACATACAAACATAGGCAAATAATTATATATAACTAATATGGATTTTATATTTGGAATTTTACTGGGAATTTATTTATTGGGAGCATTTAATATAATGAAAAATGTCAATAAAACGTATAAAGCATTAATTAAACCTTTAGATAAGTATATTAATTCCAATATTTCTAATTTCACTTTTATTGAAAGAAAAAATATTATGGTTAAATTAAATTTCGATAAAGAATATTATTTAATTTTAATGTTAGATACTAATAGTGTTAATGTTTTTAAAAATGACGAATTAGTATTATATAATGTTAAAGAAAATAAAACTAAAATGAAATATCTTTTTGATAAATTAGTGAATGGTTTTAATGACAATATCTACCGAAATATTACAGAAGTAAACGGAAATGTTTTTTCAAATAATTTATTAATCAAAGAAAATAAAGAAAAAAATATAAATATTAACGGAAAAGAATATCTCAATAAAAGTAAATGGGATATAGACAATATCCACACACCCACTATTGACGATATCTTAGATAAGATTAATAAAACTGGTGTAGAAAGTTTAACAAAAATAGAATTAAAAATCTTAGGAAAGTAAATCTTTATTAATATTTCCTTTATTATTATTATTATTATTATTATTATTCATAGTAAATAGATTTAAATCATCACTATTATAATCAATAATTGGTGTATAAATTATCCAATCAAATTCTTTAAGAAGTAATAATATTTCTTCTGTGTCTGATTCTTCTTCTAAAACGATTCTTTTTATTTCATTTATAAGTAACCTAATAGATTTCTCTGTAATAGGATCATTTATATCAATCCCCCCGTATGTATGTTCCAACCCCAATAAAAGAGATTTCATTGTTGATAATCTGGCATAAATTTCAGAATCAGAAAGAAAATAATCAGTACTATGTTGTATCTGAGAGTAATAGAAATCACCAATACTTATTTTTTCTGTATTTGGTATTCCTATCTTATCTTTATCTGATATAATCATTTCCATAGCTATATCTCTATCTAACATAGGCCAACCTTTGAAAAAATCAGTATATGTTTCCCTATTAAAATCTTTTATAATAGCATTAGATGGTTCTGATATCTTACTAACTTTTTTATGTCTATCAATTAAATGATTTAATTCATGAACATAGAAATCTAATTTATCTTCATATTTTTCATTTGATATTATTATATAATCTATATCACCAGATTCATCATAATAATACATCATCATTGCATTATCGATAGGTAATAAAAATGTTTTACTATAATGTTTAAAACTGATATTTTTTAATCTATTAACCAATTCATCTTTATTTGTTATTACTTTAGAGTTTTCAACTTTACTTATAACACGATTAACCGCCTCTTGTACAATTTTAGAATCTTTTATATCATCAAAAGTTCTAAGTCTTACAGAAACACCAGATTTTAAAGCCTTTAGTATAATAGGATCTTTATATTCCTCTGGAGTGAAAGAGAATCCTACAATTAACGCAACTAATACATTTGTTCCATATTTTTTAATATCTTTCCAAGTCCATTTTTCGTTAATCATCATCATCGACATCTGTTGTTCATTTATATAATCATCATACCTATAAATATGTTTCATAATTCATTATCATAATTTTTATATTTCCCCTGACCTTTATTTAAAATATATAAAATCTCATGATCATTCAATTCCGCCCAATCAATCACATCAGTTATTTTATCTCCTAATTCAAATGACATAGTAGATTTAACATAATCTTCTTTAATATTTCCAATAATTTCAATTAAATGTATCTTAGATTTTGTGTACCATACTTTAATTTGAGATTTTTTTTCTTTACTGAAGAAAAATCTTCTATATTTAACTCCCAAAATTAATAGAGAACATGTTTTTTTAATAAATGAATTTTTATCTATTTTCATAAACTATATATAAAAAACAAAGAGGATAATTTAAATTAATAAATTATCCTCTTTGTTTTTTATATTTATTTATTTATTAATTATGTATTTCTTAAATAAATTTTTCTGTTTGAACGATCAACAGCCAATACTTTTACTTCTAATTTATCCCCACTCTTCAGTTCCTTTACTTCAGGAGTTTGTTCTGAACTATGAATTAATCCAAGAGTTTCATGATCTAATATTATCAAAGTACCAAATGGTTTATGATCTTTAATAGTACCTGTTAATTTCTCTCCAATTGATATACTATCCCAAAGAGATTCGGTGTGTACTTGGGTTAAGATAATCTTAGTCCCTTTTATTACTTCTTTTACATTAAAAGTAATATCTTCACCAGGAGTTATTTCTTCAAATCTTTCTTTCCATTCATCAGTTAAATTACTTCTATGTATCATTCCTGTTAAACACTCACTGAATTCAACAAAGACACCAAATTTAGCCGTTCCTGTTACCTTACCTGTATAATCTGTTTCTCTATCTAAATTATCAATATAAGCTGGAATTAATTGTTTAAGATATTTTCTTCTAGAAACTATCCAAGTTCCTTTATCTGATGCGAATGATTCCACACACATTTCTAAGTCTTTTCCGACCAATTCATTCTTTTCATCATTTTCAATCTTATTCACTCCAGCTAATATTTGAGGTAAAAAAGCTTCAATCTCACACCCATTAACATTAAGTGTGCAATTGTACCCTGCGGGTGTTAGTTTATTTACTAAGACTTGAAGGTAACGATCATCAGGCATCTCACCTATCATTTTATTTGCTTCTTCTCGATATATTCTCGAAACACTCCCATCGATAGAATATTCTCTTTCATCAATTATATTTAGAATAACGACTTTAAGTATGTCCGCAATCTCTGCGTGTTCAAAGAAATTTCTTTCTTCTGATGTTTTGGGAACTCTGACTAAATCTTTAAAATCACAATCTAATAAAAAATGTGTATCATCATCTCCAACGAATATTGCATCATACACAAATCCTGGATTAGGAACTTTAAGTGTGTCCATTGCCAACATTAGCACATCATTATCTCCGTAATTGAAATTTTCTTGTTCATCAAAAACACTCAAATCGGGCTCATTGGGTTGTATATGATCAGATATGTCGGGTTGTACTGTAATCACTTTAGGTTTTTTGATATTAGTTTTTGTTTTTGTTATTTCCATGTATATATAATTTTTTAAAAGTTATTTATTATAGAGTATTTAATATTCTTTGTTTATTAATTAGATGAGAATTTTAACATTTTTATTAATCATATAATCTCTCAATCTACTCGCATCTTCATATTTTTCTTTAGAAAGTAAATCAAATAATTGAATATTAAGCTCTTTCTCTAACACATCATTGGATTTCGTATGATTATTATCAATTAAATTATTAAAATAAAAATACATTTCATCATAATCTGAAAAATCTAATTTACCATCTCCTAATTTATTATTTAATTTATCACTATTTAATACAAGGTCTATAAATTTATCTGTTAGACAGTTATTATCTATTAAATATTTTATTAAATGTTTAGGTCTATCATCAAATAATCTTAATAATATTTCTAAATTATGAGTAAGTTTATCATGATTCATATGTATGTATGTATATATGATTATTTCTTTTCGAAATTAACGTTAAAATAATAATTGAATGTGAATTCTTTACTATCTTGTTGTTGTGTGAAAAATATTCTAACCATTGATTTATCTTCAGTAAAAACTATTCTAATATTTGAGAATTTGTTTTCTTCTAATTCTATATTAGAATCGTAATTTGTTTTAAATCTATCAATATTATTCTCATTTAAGGATAAGTATTTTATAAAAAAATCAATACTTAAATATTGATATCTATCAATAATATTATTGTCAATATACTTATTGATGGATTCATTAACGGATCTTGTCTGAGTGTCTTTATTTTGTATAGATTCAAAAGTTCTGTTATTTTTAATATTAGCATAAATATAATTTTTTAATATTTGCCTTAAATTTAATTCTAATACCCATTTAGTTTTATTATTCTTATCATCTTCACTTTGATTTATATCAAACCCAAATTCTAAATTATCTAATTTATCTTGTGAAATAGAATATAAATTAGAGTCTAAATTCAATTCTTGAGTTAAATCTAATTGTTCCCCAGTCGCTTGTTGGTAATATACAATATCTCTCTTATCTAAAACAATAGAATCGTCTATATACATCATCTTAGACCCAAAGAAAGATCTATGCTCAACCATATTGAAACTACCTGGTATAGATTTATAGATATATTCTGGTGAAATTCCTTTCTTTTTCATAATTAATTATTAACTATTGTTTTTTTGTAATATTTAGTATCCCATGTAGATTTAAATATATTATGAGTATCTATAAAATATCCTATTTCATCTACCTGAGGGAATATTGATTTATAACTATCATCTGTAATTTTAAGTAAATTTGAATCCCCAACTTTAGATTTAATAATCTCTCTTATTTCACCAAAGTTTTCAAAGTTTTCATTGAAATTATATTTTTTATAATTCACATTGTTGAAAATATTAATATTGTTGAATATAGGAGAATATAATCCATTGAAACGGTATAATATATCTGTTTTATCTCTAAACCCAAATCCATCTAATCTCTCATAACGATAAGCCACATTAGTATTATTATAATAATCAACCTGATCGACACTAATTAATTCATTATTTTCTAACATCTTATTTATTTTTAAGATGTTAGGATTTATATCAACTTCACTTAAATTTAAGCTATGGCTGTAAAATTTTATTTCAACAGGACTTTCAATTTGTAAAATATGAGGGATATTCTCTATATTAGATATTTCATATTTGGTATAACTATCATCTGATTCAATAACATAATAATTTAATGGATTTATAAATCCATTAAATAAAGTTATCTCATTAACCATTTCAATAAAATTAGATGCTACTATTTGTTGTAATTCAGCACAATATAGATTGTCTCTTTTTATATTAAAAGTAGGAGAGATCCCATCATTGAAATATATTTGAACTAAAATATTATCCCATTTTTTATTAATATAAATATTAATTCCATTATCTAAAATAGAATCTTTTTTATTTGCGATATATAAATTATCATTAAATTTAATTGTGTCATATAATTTATATGGAGTTTTCGCAAATGATTTGAAACTATGAATTATATCTAAATTTTGATTACTGAAAGTATAATAAACTAAATCTCCATTTAAAGTGACTATTTCATCCTCTGTATAATTTACTGTAGTTAAATATTCATTAATTTTTTCCCAATATTCTACTTGTTGTCCATTTATAATAGATATACCTTTATAATTAGGAGTTTTACCTTCTTTTATTGATTGATCTTTGGTGCATTTATAATATTCTCCATTATAATACATAAAATAATCAAGGTAATTATAATCAATTCCAGAATTTGGATCAACTAAATAACTATAAGGAGCTGATATTGAATCCCATGCTGTATAATTAACATCAGGAGTATAGAATATTGATTTATACCCATTTGGATAAATATCCCAATTTGGATCATCCATTAAATTTAATGTAGGATCTACCACAACAGTATCAGATGTACATTTAAATAATTGAGAAATTCCATTATTAGGACCTGATGCGGAAACTACTGTTGCTAAATTTGTTACACCATCAACGAAAAGTGTTTCTGATATACCATTTGGATAAATATAAGCATTCGATACAATGGATCCTGTACCACTTTCTGTCGCATATCCATTAAATCCATAATTCCCATTACTATCTTTAAAACTTGATCCATCAAATAAAACAATATCTCCTGTTGAATAACTCGTATTTCTTTCCCATTTCTTAATAATATTCCAATCAGAATCTATTGTATTTTCCGAAAAATCAGCATCAATATCATTTGATAAATCTGATAAAATAATTGAAAATTTATAATTTTCAAAATCATTTGTACCTTTTACATTTAAAGATGAGATGCTCTTTGTATCATTTTCTACATTAGTTAATACACTATCTATATCATATAAAGAAATATTCAACCCCTTAAATAAAGTTTTATTTGGTTTTACTTGATCGCCTTTTAATAATTCAGAATATTTTCTTATTGGATTTACTAAACTATTGTAAGTTTCATTTTGTCCAAAAATTTCATCAAAATAATTTGTACTATATGTTCCATAATTAAAGTATTTATCTATTTCAAAACTATCATCATTTATAACAGATAGTGATTGATATTGAACCGAAGATGTGTATCCGAAATTATAAGAACTATCAGATAATGTGTAAAAATAATCCATATTTCTACTTTGTCTATCAGGTATTAATTCTGATGTATCAGTTGTTCTATTATAGTTATCTGCTTTATGATTTATATTAAACATATATGGATAATCATTGTTTGATATACTACCATCAACTCCCCATTTAACTACCTTACTATTCTTTGCCCACATTTTATTAGGACGAGTTCCATTTTCAGATATCTCATATAATTCATGTGTGGATAAATATTCACTTGTTGGTATAGAAACTACATTGTTTTTATAGAGGTACGTTTGTATAACATCATTATTAGCAAATGTCATATCATTTTCATATAATTTAGGTTCTTCGGTATTTGTAATATCTTCTTCAAATTCAAATTCAAATTTAGAAAAATCTGTATCAAGAATATCTAAATCAAAATCTTTAATATCATTAAAATTATATTGATATATTTTAAAATTGAGTGGTGGATTATTAATATCCACATCATTTAAGTTAATAACCGTAGTATCATTCAAATCTGTTTTATTTATATAATATTTGAATATATTATTTGTTACAGTGAATCGGTAATCAGATAATATTTTCCAATCGGTTCCATCATTAATTAACCTATGGAACATTCCATTAACTTCTATAATTATCATATCAGCCGTTGAATCAATTATAAATGGACTACCAGAAATATATGATATTTCATTGTTTGTTCCGAAAGTTATAGTATTTAAATTATAATGTGTATCAACATCTAATGGAAGATCAATATCAGATATTATTTTAAAACTACCATCTTCCATTTTAGAAATTAGATAGAACTTAGATAAATATTCTACATAATATGTTCTATCTGTTTTATGTCCCCTCTCGAATGGATCTACGTTTTCTCCATTAAGAGTGAATATTTTATTACTACTCAATTTCATTGTTGATTTTAATTGAGTTGGTTTATATGGTGTTATGTTATCTATTTCTTCTAAATTTCCATAAAACCCGTAATATCTATTAATACTCCATTTTCTTAAATTATCAGGAGTTGCTGGTCTATCATTATATAAAAATTTTAAATTAATAATATAAGGATATATTAAACCTCTTTCTTTGAATCCACTTGTTAATATATCACTACCTTGTGTGAAAGTCATTTCTTTTTTGAACTCATCGTTCATTATCGTTCCTTTATTAATATACTCACCCGTTATATAATCAACTCCTTTCCAATATGTGAATTCTCCTATATTAAAATTTAAATCAATACTTGATGTTGGTAATGTTTCTTGATTAAAACTGAGTTCTAAAAAATTTCCTAATTTTGTTTTTGGAGTGAGATCATAACGATTCACTACTTTCATATTATTTAAAATTTCTTCTCGAAATTTTTCTTTTGTTAAATCCATAATGCCCGCACCATCCACTCTAAAGACTATAAAATCTTTAGGTAAATTTCCTGGATAAACATGGAGAGGAGCTAAGTATTCATAATCTTCTGTATAATCAGTATCTTTAACATTCGCAGACCCACTTAAATAAATATCATCTATTTGATTATCATATGTACTATACATAATATCAAAATCATCTAAATTTTTAGATTCAAAAATTAAATCAACTGGTGTGCCTTTCCAGAATTTAGATAATTCTTTATTATATAATAATCCTTCTGGTATAATCTTTTTCTTATACCGATTATCTCCTAATGTTGCAGAACTATCAAAACTCTCAAAATATAATAAATCATCAGAGCTAACAATAACTTTTACATTACTTGTTAAATTTGAATTGGTGCGTAGTAATCCGAAACTTTCCATTTATTTATTAATTTTATTTGTTGGAATTCTAAATCTAAGTGCTCCACTTATTTCACTTAATTCTTTATCATTTATAAATTTAGAATAATCTTTTTTCCCATATTTTTCTTTATAAACTTTATCATAAAGATCTTGTTTTTCTTTAGTGAAATATTTTCCCCACTCTTCTACTGTATTGAATATTTTCATATTTAATTATATTTTTGGTGTTATTATAGATGTATTAAAAGAATTATACTTAAATTGACTAACACTTGTTAATTTATTATTTTTACCTAATTTCTGTACTACTACTTTATTTCTATTTATAGTAAATTTAACACGGAAAATGAATGGTTTATTTTCAGCTTCATTTTCTAATAAAAATTTAACTTTTTTAATATGTCTAGTAGTTGAAGATGTATTATTTAGATCAATATAATCACTATCACGACCAGACCCATCATTAGGATCAAGTGAATTCATCTTAAAATAAATATTAATTGGTATTCTCAATTCTTGTTTAGCTTTAAATCCTTTCACTTTATCAGTATTATTTTCTACTAAATCTTCTAAATTTTGTATTGATGGATGTACCGTTGTTAATAATTTATTTGCTGATTTTACACTTGGAGAAACATCAGTCCATTTTTTAATATCTAATAAGGAATTATTATTTCCTACAAATTCTAATATAGTAGATTCATTATACCCAACATTATATTCTGAACTTGATAATATAGATGTGATGCTATTTGAATTATCAGTAGTGAAATCATTTCCTATATTTTCTGATAACTTATTAGTTATCGTAGTTGCAAATTTATTAGTATTATTACCACTATCAAAATTAACACTCCATAAATATTGATTATCTAATTGATTGTTTGTAATACCTGTTGATGTATTATATAATAATTCATCTCTATCATTTATCCAAAAAGATTGTGGAGATGAATTAGAATAAATTACTTTATCATCTACATACGATCTATTACTCAATAAACCCAATGGAGATGATACAGACGCATTTACTACTTTTAAATAGAAATCTTTGACTGTATAGATATTATTTCTATAAACACGACCTATAATAGATTCCTCTGCGTCATATTTATCTAAGTAATCTTCGCATTCTACATTAAATTGTAATTCTGTATCATTAGGAATTGAAAATTCTTCATCTCCTCTATACATAAATACTTGTAAAATTCCACGAGTTCTGTTTATTTGTTCCGATAGTGAATCAACTTTATCAGATAGATATCTTAAATAAGATAATAACGATTGTTGAGTACCATTATCAGTTGGTATCATTGATAATATTTTATCTGCACTGTGGAAGTAATCCACATCTCCTATAATAACATTATCACCAAGATGTTCTTCTATATTATTAAATTCGCTTTTTAATTGAACAATTGTATCTTCTCTTGAAGCTTCTAATAATATAAACTCATCTTCTCCTAAAATTGAAGATAGATCTTCAGGAAAATCAATTGATAATATTTCTGACCAACTACTTTCCATAGGTAATTCAGGCCACCCAACTTCACTATAAGATTTAATTCTTATCTCTACTCTTTCATTTTTTTGAATTGGAATATCCAATTGTGTTATATTAGGAGTATCCGCATCAGAGGTGTCTTCTATTTCCCATACCCATTGATCTTTTTCTAAATCATAAACTCTTTTTCTACTATCAGTAAGAAATAGATTCCAATTTGAAAAAGCAGCATTTGTTGAAAGCTTTCCTGTTGATTTTTTTAATTTAAATGTTTGAACTTGTGATTCATTACCATCAACACTTAAATATCTATATTCAATTTTAAATTGAACTACTTCCTGTGGGCGAGACCCACGAACTAATTGAGCTTCTGGCATACCCCAAAAACCACGAACCCTATATTTAGGCTTTATTTTTCTATTAGTATTAGGACTATTACTTAATGATATAATCTCATCAGTTGTTGTTTTTAATAATCTTGAACTACTTTCTTTTTTAGAAACTAAACTTTTTAGTTCATTATTAAAAGTCCTTTCCATACTCTTAGATTTGAAAGTAGATAATCTCATTTCAGTTCTTTTAGAATTGATTGAATTATCTAACTGAACTACTTCAGTTTTTAATTCTTTCATTTTTTTATATTTATTACCAATTTCTTTTTGGTCTTTATTATCAGTTAAATGTTTATTTATTTGCACTACTTTAAAATTATCTGATATTAATGATGGTGTGTTTGGAGTTTTCCCAAGACTTAATGGTGATTTAGTTTGCACTAGATCATTTATAACTGCTCCATAATCTTCTACGGTTTCGACATAATACTCATCCATTGTTTTACCATTATTATTATCATCGCTATTGAGAGTTAAATCATTTGTAAAATAAGCTGATCCTAATGACCATTTTTTAGCAACTAAATAATTTTCACTATTTATTGGTCTTATAAATAATACATTTCTTTCTTGATATCCTATTGTTATTTTAACTTCTTTATTACTTACTAATGGACTGTATATTTTTAATGTACCATCACCAACTGGAATTGCCTCAACTCCTTGTATTCTCTCTAACCTAATTCTTGGATTAGAACTCGCTCTAGATACTTCAATTATTTCATAAATTGTGGATGTTTTATCACGATTTATAACTAATCTATCACCTTCTGCTAATTCTCTTTTTGCGTTAACTTCCGATGGGTTAATTACCACAGGGGGTAATACAAAAGAATCTACTGACGCTGATGGTGTCGCAGTTCTTGAACTATCAGATAAAGTCGCTGACGAATCTAATATATTTTTTTCTGTTAATAAAACATATGTTAATGTATTTAAATGATACCATAATTTTCTATTAATCTGATCTTCTTCTATTTCTAATACAGAAAATTGACCATCATATATTAATTGATTTGGCTCTAAATCAAAATTATCTTGATCAAAATAAGGAGTGTTATTATTTAAAATACCTGGTGTTGTTTTATGCCATTCAAGATAACTATTAATGTCAATATTTGATTTACCTCTAAAATTAGTATTAAAACTATTTAATGCAGTTAATCCATTCTTAGTTAGAGCACCATCTTCATCTCTTTCAAGTTCTAAAATATATCTACGTACTAAAACTTCACGGACATCATCTTCTACTTTATTATTTAAATTTATCTTTATCTTTAAATTAGGATTTAATAATCCATCGAAGAAATGGTTTCTTTCACTTTCAAATTTAGAAATACTATTCAAACTACCAATTTGACTTGGTTCAGTATTTAGATCAACTAATATTAATTTCTTATATACATTATCAGCAGTTTGTATAATAGACCCAACCTCATTTATAGAGAAAAGGGAATTTATATTATTATTCATTCTTTGAATTTCTTGAGTTAAAAATCCCCATGAAGGAACATCATAAGTAGTTAATTTTCTATTATTATCAGTGAAATCAATATCGACACTACTATCATTTGATAACATTAAAGAATTCATTTTTGTTAATAAATTTAAAGTATTATTATTATAATTTATAATTTGTTCCGCAACAGTAGCAAATGAATTTTTACTAGATGGTGCTTTTGGACTAATATTAGTTGCTGACATATTTAAACAATTGTTTTTTATTAAACTATATATAAAAAACAAACATTCTTATGAACTTAAAAAAATTATTTAAAGACATGGTTAATACTCTTCTACAAAGTAAAAATGATATTTTATCTAGTAGTGACGAAGACCATAAGTTTGATGATGAAATGAAATGGCATAAGTTTTTAAAAAAATCTATAAACAAAAGTACACCTTATAGCTCAACGGATAAAGAATTCTTTATCCGTTCATTAAATTTAGAAGTGGCGATAGGAAATTTCAATATAACCCCTAAATTAGAGTATTTAGATAAAAAAACTATTGAAAAATGTAGAAAATTATCTAAAAAAGGTATGGTTATAGGAGGAAGTGTTTTATTAAAAGCATGTGGTTTAATAGATAGAGAATGTGGTGATATAGATGTATTTTGGGATGTAAAAAAGGCTCTTAATGAAGAAATTATAAAAAAAGATAATATTATTAATTGTTATTCTGACTATGGTGGATCAATGTTAAGATATAAGGTAAAACTTGATAATTTTGGGGAAGTTGATATTTTCCAATCCGAAGAACCCAATCACGATGATTGTGATTATTTAATAGATGGCGTTAGATTTAAAGATCCTATATCTACTTTAGAGATTAAGTTGGATTATTTCAGACCAAAAGATGCTTATGACTATTGGATAATGAAAAAGAAATTAAATATATGATAGGAGATAATCATTGGAATACTAGATATTTAAAATATAGCCAAGATCCTAAATCAAGAGAGGGATATGAATATGCCGCGGGTGGTAAACGATATAAAAAGAACGAAACGTATGGAGATACTGTAGTCTGTGTTGATGATTCTAGTCAGAAATATATTAAAAATGGTAAATCATATATTATTGCTGATACAGAAAATCTTGGAATGAGATTAAAAGGATTAAAAAATGAAGTTTATTATAGATATGATAGATTTATGTCAGAATCAGATTATAGAGAATTAATGATAAGTGAAATATTAGAATAATATATGGAATTAGAAAAAATTATCATCAACGTTTATATTAATGTTGATCTATATGAAACTATTAATGATGATGATATTGAATTTATATCCCTTAGTCATAGAGTATATTTTACTAGAGATAAAACAACTGTAAGTGTGATAGAATTTCTCTCCGAAAAATATAATATAGAATATAAATATTTTTCGAGAGTGGTAATAGAACATTACATGAACATAGAAGGGGTTGAGTGTGATTTAAGGTGTATCGATATAGACGTATTGATGCCTGATCAATTATATTACAATTGGAAAATAAAACAAAGAGACGAAAAAATAGATACTATATGGAAGAACGAGTGATGTATAATGTATTAAAATCAATTGGATCTTGGTAAAACTATTTTAGGAACTTTGTGAAATAAATTCGAGAAATGGGAGAAATAATTAAATAGGTGGGTTTAGTTTAGTAATATCACCAATTTTCCAATTTCTATTCTGAATAGATGGGAGTTCATCTGGCTCAAGTTCTAATACTTTTTCATTATTAAGTATGAATTCTATTTCATAAAAATTATAATTAAAAGTCATTGTAAATGTTTGTTCATTAAATGTTTGTTGATTATACGCAAATACTATTTCAGATATATTACTTAAAATAATCTCTCTATAATTTACTCTATAAATAGCATCTCTATGAATATCTAATGATGTCATTTGAAAAGGTTCTGCGAATGTATTCAATACATCTAAATATTTAGTATCAAATATATCTCTTAAAATAAAATAATTTAAATCACTATCTACTCTACGAAATACAATAGATAATTCTCTTGTAGTTGTAACATCATTAATATTAGTTACGGGGCGATAATTTCTTTGCTTACCTCTCATCATTGTCTGAGATGGTAAAACAAGTGCCATACCAGGGAAAGCAAGTTCTTTAATTGTGGAATTAAGATAATCAAGTACATTTTCGTATTGTATCCAATTCTTTTCCATTATAGGTCTATACCTATCTATAATAGATTGTGGTATTAAATCACTGGGAAGATTGAAGACAAACTGACTGGACTGTGAATTGATTCTCATTGTGTATTATTACTGTGTTTTTATTTTATACATTATATATTATAATTTTTATATTACTAATTAAAAATATTTTCTTATCTTTACATTAACAAATAAATATACAACTATGACAAAACCTAAGACATACACAATAATATCTAAGATGAGTTCCGATGAAATAGATTCGGAAGATGGTGGAATGGCAAAAATATTCCACGCAGGACATGAGGATACTCAAAGTGATAATGGAATGTTTGTTAAGCTTCAGTCATGGGATGAAGATTTAGACCATGAAGTATTTAATAGATTCGTTGGAAAGACAATTAAAATAACAGTAGAAATAATTTAAATAAACCACTATGATAATTCCTAAAATAATTTTCGTTTCAATACTATTAATTAATATATTATTTGCATCTTTCGTAAAGGTTAAACCTAATTATACCAAAGGAAGTAAGAACTTCCAAGTATTTGTTATTATATTTATGGTAATTTTTGGGTTTTTTGTGATTGATTGGTGTTATTAAATTGATCTCCTAGTTACAATAGCAGTTTCTTTTTGATCGTCTCTGATTATTTCAACATCCGCATTTTCTGATGAAAAAATATCAGACATTTCTTCAACATAATCAATACTATCACTCATTATGAAAGTCCCTTCATATATAACAGTAGTTTCATCGGTTTCTTCATTGGTAGATGTTATATAAAACATATTAATTCCTGATTCATATATTTGTCTAACATCATTAACTTTACCCTTATCTAATTTAAATACAACTGTTCCATTTTTTAAATCAATTTCTCCTGTTTTTCTATATAAAGATGTGATAATACTTCTACTATGATCTTTAAAATATAAATTTATAGTACCAGCATTTAATAAATTAAAATAATCTATAATTACTTTATTATAGGTACCACCAGTGTTATTTTGTATAGGTGATGCAAGTCTACTATTTGTATTTGTATTTGTATCTGAAACTGTACTAAAACTTGATTCACTAAGACTTGATGCAGTTGGTGTTGTTGATGTTGTTGTTGGAGCTGATGGTTTTTGATATGTAACTGTTCTAACATCTTTTGCTAATGTAAATTTAAAGATATTATCGAAAGGATCTACAATTATTTTAAGTTTACCAAACCCTCTCCATATTGTACCCCCAACAACCGCTGATTCAGTCTTAGCTAATATACTATTCATATTAACTAATAATGGATAGGGTACTTTAACTGTTTGTATATCATCCCCAAATATATCAAGGTTGAATTTTCTATTATTTAACCCATCAAAGGCATCAAACATTGATCCTCCACTTCTTAAGTTATAAATTTTTGGAGTTTTCGTGCCATCAACATTTATTCTAACTAAACTTCTTGAATATTTAGATATTTCATCAGGTAATAATCCATAAGATGATCTTCTTGTTATAATTGAACTATCTACTTTATCAATAACTCTCATAACAACTTCTATCGCAGATGTTGTTGAGCTATATTTTACAATAGGACGATATTCTACTTTTTCATTAAAATCACTATTAATAACAATATTCATAGATTTACCTTTAATATTCTCTTCAAACATAGTAATAACATATTCAACATAATAACTTTTACCACTTTTTTTCTCAAGTTGTATCCATGTATTAAATTCAGCCGATGTTCCATTATATGTTCCATAAATATCAAACCAATCCCCATCTGAATTTGGCTCAATGGTTATCGATAAATTTTCATAATCTGGTGTTTGTGGAACACTTGTTTGATATGGTGCCCTTAAAAGATATGTTATAATGTTGTTAATTTCATCCTTTTTAGTAATATATCCAAATTCCATCATTACAGGAGCTGTGTTAGAAATACCAATACCTCCAGATATATTATAATTTATACTATTACTATTTGCTATATTATTAGTTCGTTGTAAAGAAATGACACTTGGGGCAGGATATGCAATTTCAATATATTTACCCCATAACCTACCATTTAATGTATTTGGAGGAGATGATAATTGCAACTCACTATTAAATCTATCCTGGTTCTGTTTATCAAAATAATAACTAGAAAGATTAATAAGATTTGTGTTATCATAATCCATTACAAAAACTCTTAAATAACACCCCACATAATCATCAAAACTAAAATCAATTGGGAAATGTAATTTAACTCTATCGTATTTTAAAGGTAAATTTTGTGTATATTCCCTATCTTGTAAAAAATTATAGTTTTCACTGCTTCTTATTCCGTATTTATTTAATACGGGATCTAATGATACTAATTGATTAGAATATCTATTATTACTGCCTATATTATCTTTAGGAGCAAAGCTTCTCATGTCCTCAGTTAAATTATGAGTGACTATATAATTTTCTGATGTTAAAAAGGAATCTTCATAGATATATTCCATTAAAACTTTGGGGTCGAGCTGAACAAATTTTGATGTTTTCATATAACCTATATATTAAATCAATTTTATTTCAATTAGAATTATATGGATGATACAGACAAATTAATAAAAGATCTTATAAAAGAAAGGAAAGAAATACTATACAAATCATTTGTAAGGGAATATTTTACTAATTATAATATAATATTAAATTCTCACCAAAAAGAATTATTAGATTCGGTATTAAGAAATAATAAAATAAATATTTTATTAATAAAACGAAGACAAGCTGGAACTACTATACTAAATAAGGCATTATTATATGCCGCAGAAAAGATGAATTGTGAATAAATAATATATAATACATGGAATTTATATTAATTTTATTTTTACATTTTTTAGGAGATTACGCATTTCAACCTACTTGGATAAAGAAAAATAAAATAAAAAAACATTTCTATTTTATATTACATATTTTAATTTATAGTGTAACTTTATATATTGGACTACCTTTAATAGTCCTTTTCTTACAAATATTTAGTGGATTACCAATGGTGGAATTTCTAACTACTTATGAGTTAACGGCAATTCATAATTGGAACTTTGATTTATTTCTTTATATTTTGTTAGGGCACTTATTAGTGGATATATGGACACATCGATTGTCTAAATATTTTCATAATAAATTTCTATCTAATGGGAACACAAGGTGGGAAAATTTATCGTTCTCAATAGAAGGTTTAGACCAATTTTTACATATATTACATATTTTTATTCTATATAATGTAATATTTTTATAAAAAATAACTATCTTTGTAAAATGCTAATAAAAGTTTTAAATAAATACGATTTCAATGATTTAATGATATCTAACGGTATCACTAAAGAAAATGTGGATGATTTAAAAGATACATTTATAATTTCTATAAATGATAGTCATGATCACTACGGTAAATTTGAATCATATTTCCAAGATGTTAAATCAGATAATGTTCTTGTTTTACACTTTGATGATAGTGATGAAAATTTCATAATGAAATCAAAAGAAACTGGTGAAAAATTCAGTTTAAAAATAATGACTGAGGATCAAGGAAAAGATATTATATCCTTTCTAACCAACGTTAACTCTAAGTTGAATAAAGATACTCAGCTTCTAATACATTGTACAGCAGGACAGAACAGGAGTGGTTCTGTGGGGTTGTTTGCTGTTGATTTCTTTGGATATGATATGGATAGATTCAATATAGAAAATCCTATTGTAAAAGGGAATGTGATAGTTACTACTATACTCAAAAGGTTGTGGTTATGGAGTCATTACATATAAAAAAAAATATAGTGGATTAAGTAAAATCAATATTATCTCTAAGATAGTCTTGTACTTCTTTCACTATATTTTCTACTTTTAAATGGGGATATTCTTTCACTAACATTTCAAATAATTGCTCTTCTTCCAATTTTAATTTTTCCATTGAATCATTCAATGGAATATAAATTTTATTAACATTATTTGCTTGTGTTTCGAATTCGGTTAGATATACTTTGACATCTGATAAAAAAGTTTCTTCATCAGTGTATTCTTCACTCTTATCTTTAAGTTCAACTAATTTATCTAAAGTTGATTTTATATCATTATTTACTTTGAGTAATTCATCTTTTAATCCAATAAGTTCTTCGTCTGTTGTTTTAAAATCTTTTCTAATTCTTAAAGCTTGATCTAAATATTTTTTATTTATCATATTATATTATTTTTGAATTTTACCATTCGAAATATCGTTAAATACCTTTGGGTGATAGTCTTCTATTAATTTTTTTGATGTTACTTCCCAACCAATCGGTGGTAAAATATAATCCTCGAAATACGTATATCTTATCATTCCACATAAATTTGAACCAGCATCTTTAATTTCGTTTGTTTCGTGTAGTGTAACTTCGAATTTACCCTCTCCTACATGTTTAGCAGTATAAATCATATCTAATATTATTTCTTTTTTGGTGTTCTGCTTTTTAAGTACTTCTCAATAGCTTCTTTTACTTGATTTTCTATAACAGAAGGATCTTCCATTAATTTTTTGAAAATATCTTTTGCATAATAATCAACTGCACTTTCATCAAAATTTTCATCCATCATTTTAATAACTTCTTTACTTGGTATTTTTTCATTAAGTTTTAAAGTTACATTTAATGGATGTACTTTCTTAGCTTTATCAAACATTTGATGAACAGGATTAACTTCAGGTTCTTGATTAGGATTAATAGGCTCATCTACATATCCTGTATAATCAACATTATCAAGAGGACCGTTACTAATCCTTTCTTGTCTTTTTTGTTTTATTTCATCTCTCGATACTTTCTCTCCTGCTAATTCGTGTAATCTTGGATCAGATTGCGGGACATTAGTATTTTTGTATTTTTCTTCTAATTGTTGTTGAGGAGTTAGGTTTGGATTTATTACTGGCTGTCGTGTTGGTACTATATTTGGATCGGCATTATATGGTGTTGTGTAATCATTCGCAGATACAGTTTTTGGTCGATGTTCTTCAACTGGCACTTCTTTACCAATTGATACTAAATTATCTCTATGGGATTCAACTACACCACCACTTATTTTTATATCAGATGATTGATTATACGCAGTTCTTTGAGTTGGTTGTAACATAGTATTTTCTGATTCACCTATTGATATTGCCTTTTTAGATGATAAATTTTGGTATCTTGAATTATCATCCATTATATTAGCAGAACTTTCATTTACATGTGTATTCATGTTCGTATTCGTATTTGTATTATTAATATACTTTTGTACTACGGGAGAGATTGATTCGTTTAATGGTGTAAAATATCTGGTGTCATTAAGTCTTTCCGTAGATACTCTTTCTCCATTATTTAGAATTGCTATATTACCTTCAGTACTCATTACTGTTATAGTTCTTCCTCTACTATCTTCAAATTTTGTTGCGCTCATAAATTTATAACTGCTTGATTTTAAAATATATATCTAAAAATCACTGCTTTGTTTAAATAAAAAAGGTCAAATAAGTAAATTATTACTTATTTGACCTTTTTTATTTAAAAACTAACTTTTAATCTTAAAAGTCTAAATCATCAAAATCATCATCATCGTCATCATCTGAAATATCAGATGTCGCAAGTTCGGATTTTGATTCACTTTTGTCTGACACATCATCAAAAGTGAAATCATCAACTTCTGTTTGATCGTTAGATGTAGAAGTATTTGTAATTGTTTTACCAGTTAGGTAATCAATTGCCTCAGTTACTTTAGCCTGCATTTCTTCATCCCAATCTTTACCAGCAAAGCTTTCTAATTCAACTTCTCTACTTAGTAAAAATTTTGTAATTTTTTCTAAGTGTTCTTTTTTAATTTTACCCTCTTCGTTAAGTGGAATTTGAACCCATTTAATTAATTCACCATCTTCCCATTTAGGTAATCTAATGGAAGTTTTATCAGCATTAAATCTACTCATTGTGTAATCGGGTGCGGTAATATCTTTACCATCAATACTAAATGTTTTGTTTTTTGCTAAAAGAACGAAATCTTTACCACTATGAAGTTTAAATACATTACTTTTGATTCCAGTTTGTGCTCCTGAACTTTCTAATTCAATAATATCTTTAATTTGTTTTCCATAAGATAGAATCATTATTTTACCAACTAATTCTGGTTGTTGTTCATCTTCAAGAACTAAAACATATGAGAAATATTTTTTAGAATACTTAATCATTTTTGCTCTTTCTCTTGCCAATGCGTTTTTACTTTTATCTAAAGTGAAATAAGTAATTGCCATTGGTCCCCATTTACTTGTTGTGTAGGGTTTTTGAGTTACTGGATTAACATTAGTTGGACAATCATAATATCCTTTCAAATGGGTTAAATTTTCATTTTGAATATTTAAGAAATGTGTAACTTTCTCATAATGAGATGGTCCTAATGCTGTTGTTACTTCTTCTGTGTAACGTTCTCCTGTAAATGCCTTTACAAAAGTTGGATCTTCAGATATGTTCGGTAAAAAACGTAGAACTGATCTATAACCTCTATTTTTGTTTTGTGGACTTACCTTTTCCATATCAACACGATATAAGCCATCTTGACCTCTATCAGTTGATTTTACCTCGTATGAGGATTTTTTGTCTAATGCTTCATCATTAAATAAATCTTCTGTGTACATAATTTTTGCTAATTCTTTTTTATTGCTATTATAAGCTATTTTTACTATTAATTATATCATATAAAAAGTAAATGTTTATCTATTTTTTATCTTTTTTTTGATTTAACTAATTGGTTTTTAATATATAAGGAGAATGAAAAAAGTTTTAAAATATATAAAATTATACGAATCAAATGAACAATATAATGTATCAAATTTTAATGGTACTAATTTAATATTTGATAGAAATGGGTATAAATTATTCGTAGTTGGATCATTTGAAGAGATTGAAGGATTCGCGAGCGATTTAGTTATGTGTGAAGAGAAAAAATTTTTTGATTTATTTAATAAATATGGTTATATAATTTTTGTTTTTAAAGATGATTATTATTACTTAAATTTTAGAATTTCCAGAGGGAGAGAAGAAGAAATTGATGAGTATAATGCGATAGAAAAAGATCCTTATGATGAAGAAAATGATTATAAAGATAACGATAGTTCTAAAAATCCTATTTTTGGAATAATTTATAGAGGAAGTAGTACAAGTGATTATGATGATGATATGAGATTTCTACACCGAATGGAAACAAATGATCCATATCTACTTAAAATAATATTAAGTGTTCAGAAGAGTTATGATTTAAGTGGTGTGATGAAAAAAATTAATGAAAATAATGATGTTTCCGATTTGGACAAATTTAATGGTACTAATTTAATAATTGATACTAATGGATATAAATTATTTTTATCTGATAGTCACGAAGATTTTGTAGGATTTGATGTGTGTGAATTGTCTGATAAATCTTTTTTTGAAACATCTAACAAGGATTCATATATTTATACGGTATTTAAGAATGATGAATTCTATCTAACTTTTAGAATTTTTAGAGAAGGTAAGGAATACCCACCATATGATAAGGGTTCTATTTTTGATATAGTTAGAAAAGGTACAGATTCTTATAAAGACCCAACTAATATAAGTATAGATCATGAATGCTTTGAACAAATTAAAAAGGAAGACCCAATTTTACATAAACTTATGTTAAGTGCGGTGAGAAGCTATCGATTAGATGATGTATATAGAAAAATGAACGAAAACAATTTTATAAAAGAATTTTGGGAATGGTCTAAGAATAGTTATGGACAAGATAAATCTAATATAGATGCCCAAACTACAATTACTAATTTCAATGACCAACATGGATACGCAGAAGAAGGCCAGTGGGTAAAAACACAAGATGGTGACGTATTTATAGAAGAATTAACCAATGGTAAATACATAGGATTTGATAGAGATGGAAAACCAAAAGAAGGCAGTATCAAAGATATTATAAGAACTTTAATTAAACCAGAGGTTAAAGATTAAGTTTTTGATATTTAATATATAACAAAAAGAATTAAATATTTCGTGTTTGTTAAATCATTTTTACAATTTAAACAGAAGAATATAGATTTTATATTTGAATTAGTCAATACTAGACAATATTCAGATGATACTTTAATATTAGAAAATAAAGAACAATCTTTATCTATACTAAACAAGAAAGGAGTGCCTGAAGATAATGAAGATTACCTAATTCTTAAAAACGATACTACAAAACTTTTTAAAAATCTAAATTATTTAGGATTAATGACTAAATTTAGATTTGAACAAGATGTTTCTTTACAAGAACTTAGAGATTTATTAGTTTGGTTAAAACAGAGTGGTAATAAATTACCTAACAATGCTTTAACTTATAAACATTATGAAGATATCAAAGATGATATTATCTTAACCGATAATAAACAGAGGGTTAAGATGATTTTTAATAAGTTACCAAGTCAACAGAAAAAATTAGCAAATGGTTCAGAATTATTCTTTGAAAAGGCATTAGAAATACATAAATTAGGTATAATAAATGAGTTTGGTCGTAAAATTTCTGCACAAAAAACAGAAGAAGATTTAATAAATTACATGGATGATTTTATTAGTAAAAATTCAGAATCTATAACTTTTGATAAAATTATAAATAAATTAAAAACCCTTAATACCAGAATTAAGATTGAAGATATAGATAAAGGGTTAATTATGGCAGAAATATTAGATTATCCTGCTTCTAAAGCAATTGGATCATCGGATTGGTGTATAGTTAGTGCCGAAAGTTATTGGAATAGTTATACATCAGGAGCGAGAAAACAATTCTTTATGTGGGATTTCAGTGAAAATAGAACAAGTGCATCATTCTTAATTGGATTCACCACAAATGATATTGGACAAATTACAGATATTCATGATAAATATGATGCTAGTCTTAGTGGAAATGTTCCTATAAAAATTAAAGATGCCTTAAGAAATATTAATATCTCCATTGATCCATTTGAGTATAAAATGGAAATCATACAAAGGGCGAGAAATTCAGAAGATTCACAATTTATTAAACACGATGATGATAATAATATAATTATTATTAAGGTAGGTAAAAATGATTTTAGTTATTATAAATCAAATAGCTGGGGATATTATAATCCTTTCCCGTATGGGACAGATATGTTGAGGAATAATACTCCATATGATTTTTATATGATTTTTAATTTTAAATATGCCTTAAATGATGAGAGATTTAGTCATGGTATAGAGACATCTGATGATGGTGATTATAAAATAATTGAAATAAGAAATAACGATAATAAGAGAGGGAAAATAGAAATAGTAAATGGGAAAGATCCTATTATTTTTGATAATAATGCACCAACTAGTGTGGCATTTATTTTAGATCTTTATAACACAGGATATATTAGATTCAAGGACGTAAGTGATTATTATAAAGTAGAAAAAGAAGTTTATTTAAATAAAATTGAACCATATGTAAAAGGGTCGGCTGAAATATCTAGTAGTTACAGAAAATCTAAAAGTGTTTATATAAATACATCAACTGATGAGGGTTCTACTGGAAATTATTGGTTATTTAAAATTGAGAATGATGAATTATCTCATTTTTCTACTACAATAATGAAAAATTGGAATCCTAGTGGATATAACATAGATATTCAAAGATTTAATCTTTATGTTTTAATTAAATTAGATGCGGAATTTAGAGATGGTAATTTTATTAGATTTATTAAATTAGAAGAAAATGAAGCTACTATTAAATTTAATAATAAAAGTGAGTCAAAAATAAAATATACATTAAAAGGTTCAATTGAGGATAGATCATTACCAACTGATATTGAAGAATTAATAAATGATGGTTATATGAAACCAAAATCATTAATTAGTTATAATAGAGAAATAGAAAGATCTTTACATAAAATTCTTGATAGTTCTGATTCAGATTATGAAAGTGATAGTGATCTTGATTTATTTGGAAAGGCATTATTGGAATTTTTATTAATGGCGGGAAATATAGATGAAGATGATTATGAAGATGTTGAATATATTGATATTGACAATGATCCTAATGTTCATAGAAAATTATTAATACCTTCTGGAGACCATTATAATATGTATTTATTTCAAGTATTTGATATGAATATGGTAATTGGTGGATACTCAAAAGAGGAATGGGCAATTGGGACTGATGAGGAAGCCGATATAGCAGCTTTAGAGTGTGTCAAACAATATGTTGAAGAATATGGAGTAAATGCGGTTAATAGTTATACTTTAAATAGTTATATAGACGCTGAGGCATTTGCCAATTATTATGCAGATGATGAGTATTATTTTGAAGATTTAATAAGAGATGATTATGCGGGGTATGATATTGAAAGAGTAATGAAATCGGGAGCCGAAGATGAATTAAACGAGGCGAGAAAAGATGTATCAAAATTAGAAATTCAAAAAATACATTTTGAAGAGTTATATGATAAAGCGGATAGTAGAAAAGATGATTATGAAGATTTCGTTGATGAAAAATTAGAAAAGATTGATGAACTAATAAGTGATTATGAGACAAATGTTGGTAGAATTAAACGTCTTAGAATAATGAAAAAGAAATTAAGATTGAGATTAAAAACTAATATGAAAAGATATGAAAATTTATTAGAAAATATACAAGATAAAATAAGTGAGATTGAGATTGAGATTAGTGAATTAAATGATCTTATATGGAATATAGAAAATGAAGATGATGATGATTATTGGGAATTTGATGAAGATGCTATATCTGAAAAAGTATCTGATATGGTTGATAATAATAGACAAGAGATAGAAGATAATCCTATTCAGTGGCTTGAAGACATGGGATATGATGATGATCAAAAAAAAGATGCAATTGAGAGTTTTGTTGATTTTGATGGAATAGCTCAATACATAATAGATAGTGATGGTAGGGGAAATAGCTTATCAGGTTATGATGGTGATGAACAAGAACATACTTATTCAGGAAATAATGAAACTTATTACTTATATTTACAAAATAAAAATTAATTAAAATTCTCTATTTTTAAGATACTCTAAGAAATTCTTATTTTTATTTACAGGAAAACTTTTAATCATATCCTTAGTTACTTTAACAGGATATATATCATCAATGGTAAGTCCATCTTTAAAATGATCATCAGCATCTTTTGAATCTTCACTTATATAAATTTCACAAAGTATATTATTTAAACTAAAGAATTTCTGAAGAATAGCAGAATGTTTTAATCCTGTCTGATCTCTATCTGACCATATATTAATATTACTTGGTTTCTTTTCTAAAATTTTTAATAGGTGAATAATAGATAATCCTGGAGTAGATGCTGATATAACATTATTAAATCCATTCTCTAACATAGCAATTCTATCAAACAATCCCTCAGCCATCCATATTTCAGAACCCTCTTTTATTTCAGATAATCCCCAAATATGTATATCAGGTATAGCAAGACTATATTTCATTTTATTTGAATTATGTATTCTTCTAATAGATATATTCTCTAATTTACCATCAATTATCAATGGAAATAATACTCCACCACCTAATGTACCATCACCTAATACTTTTTCTAATAATGGGTGTGTAGTTGCTCCTATTATATTTAAAATATCAATATCCTCAATAAGTGACAAAGGAAGTAAGTTGTATTTTTTAATTGTTTCATCAGTTAATTTTCTCTCATTTATTAAATAATCATATTCTAAAGTATCAGAAATATCTAATGAGGAAATTATTTCAGTTAAATTACTCATATCTTCTTTTGTGAAAACTATATCAATAGATTCGAATGTAAAATCATCAACAGAAAATTCAACAGGATTATCGTCTATGTCTCTATAAAAATCACGACAATATGTTAACATATCTTCTTTTTTCAATAAATATTTAATACCAAAATCAGGTAGGAAATTTTTAATTAATTCAGTGGATCTATTGTGATATAAAATATGATTAGTTTCTTCTACATTATAATTATTCATGAGTTTATATATTTAAAGAAAGATATACCTATAAACAAATTTAATTTTATATAATATAATAATAAATAAAAATAACGTATATTTGTAATATGATGAATGCGACGGAAACAAAGAGAGAGAAAAATATAAGAATCTTCAACGATACAGTAGATATTGTTGAAGAACTTAATGTGCAAGGAAATAGTAGCACATTCAAATATGATTTTGATAATATTGCTAAAAATATTAGAAAAAATAAAATAGGGAAAGTGCTTGTTCTTCCCGAAGATACTATAACCACGACCATGTTACAAGAATCTAAAAGGGTTTGTATGTTAAATATGGCAAGTCCTAAAACTGCAGGTGGTGGAGTTAAGCGAGGTAGTGTAGCACAAGAAGAGTGTTTATTTCGATGTACTAATCTGTACCAAACAATTATCCAAGATCTTTATCCATTAAAAACAGATGAAGCACTTTATACAAAAGATGCTATTATAGTAAAAGATAAAAATTATACTCCATTACAAACTCCATTTAGAACTGATTGTATTACAATTGCTGCTATTAATCTAAATAAATTTGGAAGATCTTTAGGATCTGTCCCTAAGAAAGATAGTAATTATATTGAAACAATGAAGAATAAAATTAGACTTATGTTAAGTCTTCCGTACCAAAGCGGGTGTGACACACTTGTATTAGGTGCTTGGGGATGTGGGGTATTTGACAATAAACCAAGTGAAGTTGCTCAAATGTTCTATGATGTTTTAGAAACTGAAAATATGAGATATATGTTTAATTCTATTATATTCGGTGTAATAAATGATAACAATAGTGTAGGTAATAACTTTCAAATTTTCAATGATAAATTAAATAATATATAAATTAATGGATGATTTTTATTTTAAAGGACTTATCATAAAGGGTGATATTTATATGGAAAAGGGAAGGTTGTATCATCACACACCAGGTGGCGGCACTTTCTTTATTTTTGATGAAGAAGATAGATTTATTAGATTAAAAAGAGAAATGGAAATCGATAAAATATTAGACCAATGATATTCGATGTAACGAAAATGTACCTTTGTAAGAAAACTTATTGTCGTAATCCAAATAGGGTAACTCTGAGAACTATTAAAATTGTATTTAGAAAAGGTGTGAGGTATAAAGGATATTCACTTCATTCTTATTATCAAATGTTGGGTGATGATAATAAGGTACATTGTTTTCATAAGAGTGAATTCAATGAATGTTTTCATACAATAGCTGAAATGAGAGAAATAGAAATAGAAAAAATAATAAAATTATAAATGGAAACGAAACCATATATTGAAAATTGGTGGGGGCTAATGGCAAACTTAATAAGTGGCACAAAAACCGCATTTACATTTGATACTAAAATGGGGGAACATAGTAACGAATGTTATGTGTATAGAATAGAAAAACAAAACTAAGTAAAAATATATTAAATATTTAATATATAAGAAGTGAAAACCTTATATAAATTTAATGAATTTCTCTTAACAGAAACATATTATTCTAATGAATCTGATATTATTAATTTTATAGATGAATTACCTAATAAAATAATCCTATATAGAGGAATTATAGTCCCAAAAGATAATGATAAATTAAATAAAGATAAGTTAGGAATCCATTGGTCATTAGATGAAGATTTTGTGAAAAATATGATACATTACGATACGTTTGATTATGGTAATGAAATTGAAGATTATTTCTTATACATTATAGAATCTGAATTCAATAAAAGCGATATTGATATTGAAAAAACAATAGATAAAAGGTTAATAACCAAAAAAATATTTATTGACGAATTATCGGATGAGGTAATTGAAAATGACAATATGGATTATCACCCATTTGAACATGAAGATGAAATAGTTATAAAAGAAGAATCAATAGGAAGTATACTTAATATTACTAAAATTGATCTATTAAAGTATCTGGATAATTATCTGTAATATAATCTATAATTTCTTGATCATTTTCCTCAACCCATAATACATTACTATCATCAAAAGATAAACGTCCATCATTTACCCATTTTATTATATTATAATCTTTATCAAAACCATCTTCATCTAAAACTAAAAGGTCATCATCATCAAATTGGGCTAATCTTAATGTACCATTAGTCATAGGAATGATTTCTTCATTAATACTAAATTCTTTAAAATTCTTTAAATTTTTCATATATTATATATTAATTTTATTGGATGAAAATACCTACTTCAATATAAACGATATTTAAATTATCTTTACCAATATCGTTTGTATAATTATTAATATCCATTAATTCTTCTACCTTATCTTGAGTATATCGAAATACAATATCATTTTTAACCATATCTAATTTAGATGTGGTTATAATATTTGTCATATTATTATCTGATTTAAACATACCAACCGCTCCACGAATCCCTTTATTACAGAAATCTTTAAAACCATCATTAAAATATGATTCAAATTTTGAATTTTGTAATTTTTTAATAATATTTTCATCACTTAAATTATTCCATTGGTAATTGATAGGATAATTATATGTTATTAAAACTTGATCTTCATCATGGTTTAACTCCACTTTTATTTTATCTTCTGGAAAATTTAATTGAGTATTAACAAATTTTAATACTGACTTATATAAATCTTCAATATTACAAGTTACTATATTTTCATTAATATTAAATTCTTTAAAATTTTTTAATTTTCCCATATACTATATATTAATAATTTTTAATAATAATTTCTTTCTGATGATATATCGATTTTCCGATATATCTATCAAAACAATAATCTTGATATAACTCTCTTAGTATAGGGTGGTCTTGGTAAGATAATAACCACTTCCCTTTTAATTTTTTAATTTCCTCTGATAGTACATAATGATCATGGTCAGTAAATATATTTTCATAATAATGTTCTTTATCAATATAAGGTGGGTCTAAATAAAAGAAACTATCTTCAAAATTATATTTTTCAAATATTTTGGTATAGTCTAAATTATGTGTTATATTTGCTAATGATATTGTATCAAAATCATAAACTTTGATATCATTATATATTACTTGTTTAGGAGAATAAGTTTTAGTTAGAATTTTAAATAAACCAAAACTTCCTCCAAATGGTTCTATATAAACCCTATCATTTAAATCAGAAGGTATATTATCTTCTATCAAATGACGATACAAATCATAATTATATTTTGAACCAATTAAATTTTTAAACACAGACATATATGACTTATTTATTATTATTAGGAATACCCCTCATTATATCAATATTATTTATTATAAAATATTATAATAAATACAAAGAATCTCAAAAACTTATTACTAAAGAAAAATTAAAATTAACATCTTATATAGATTATATAGATAAAATTAATTTTGAAATGGAAGGTGGATTTCAATTACGAAAAGGATTTATCCAACAGAATTTGACATTCTCTAATAATGGGAGTAAAGAACAAATGGTTGCTTTAATAGAAGTTGAAGAAATTAAACGTACTATTAAAAGATCACAAATTAAAGTAATTTCCCATAAAGTAATAAATGGTGATAAAACAGCTACTTTACAAAATTTCAAAGATTATTATGATGGGTGGATAGATAATTCTATTGTTGAATGGATGCGTGTAATTGATGGAAGAGAAGCTACTATAGATATGTTACTCAAAGAATTAGAATCAGAATTGGTGAAAAATGAAAATTAAAGATTTTCATAATTGGAGAAAAAGAAATACTTGTAGAACATTCCATACTTGGGTAACAGGAGATAACAGAGAAGAAAATATAGACGCAATTTTAGAAAATAGAGAAATAGACTATTATTGGTATTGTAAAACTTGTGATAAAAAATATCCTAAATCAAAATATCCAAGAAATGGAACATCGGATACTGGACCACTATAATTTCGTAAAATAAATAAAAACTCAAAATGAATGAACAAGAGATAATAATTAATCAAATTGCTCAAAATTTAATTTCGATTGAAGATGGGATTTCATGGTATGATTCTTTATCTGATTCTGATAAAAAATATGTGTTATCAAAAACAATATTTTTTATCGAACAATCCCACCCGAATGATGAATTGATTAATAAATCAATTAATAATATTCCTCTTAAACCAACAATGACACCAATAGTTTTACTCAAAACATATAGTTTAAATATTGCGATGGGTAAAATTTTAAAATTACCAGAGTATGAGTACAGAAAATCATTCATATCTCTAATAACTATTTTTAAAAATTCAGATTCACATAGAAGAGATAATATATGTAAGGATAGATGTGAACATTATTGGCATCAAGATTTGTAAATACTAAAATTTATCGTATATTTGTACCACATAAATAAAATAAAATGAATAAACCAAAAGAAAGCTTTATAAGATTTTTTATAAATTCTTTACTATTTAAAAGTAATCATAATGATAAATTCTTATCTATAACATCCACTTTGATGGCATGGTTTAGTCTTTCTTCGGTAGGTCTATTATTTTATGTAATATTTATAGTAATGTCAAATAAATAAACACACAAAAAACAAACAATTTAATTTAAACAAAACACAGAAAATTATGAAAGGATTAATTATTAGCTTAGTATCATTAGTAGTATTGGGAGGAATGTTATTCCTTACTTATATAAGTAAAAATGACTTCGAGGTTGAATTAGGAGAAACCTTATTCGCACAGAACGATATTTGTATAAACCATTTCGATAATATGTCGAAAATAATTATACAAACTGCACAAGTTCCACAGCAATTCCAAAAAACAGCGGTAGAGGGTTTTAAAGACATCTATCAAGACCTTGTTACAGGTAGATATCAAGATAAAGATGGTTCATTACAACCAGTTATGATGAAATGGGTAACAGAATCTAATCCTGAATTTGACTTAAACGCATTTACGGAACTATATGCAAGAATTCAAGTAGTTGTTGAAGCACAGAGAAATGAATTCACTACACAACAAGATAAACTAAGAGCAATACACGCCGCTCACAACAAATTCTGTAAAACATTTTGGAATAAAAACCTATTTAGAATGGGTGGACGATTAATAGATAAATGTGAAGGTGATGTTGATTTTACTGAAGTTAGTGAGGATTGTATAAGATATATTAATTCAAGTAATACCAAGAAAATTTACGAAACAGGTAATGAGGACGATATTGATTTATTTAAGACTTCTTAATATGAATCTCATTGAAACTAAATATAGTCGATATAATCTATATGGAGATATGGAAGCGGTCTCGCAGACTAAAACCATATCTCGATTTAGAGGACTATGTTTAGTAAAGAAAAAATACCTTTGTGGAATTAGGTTTTATAAAAAAACTAAAGTATTCCAAAAAAATGAATGTGACCCAATATTCAGAGACCTTGATATAAATAAAGTTTTACACGGGGAAGATAATTATATTAAAGAAACTTTTTTAAATTTTTAGACATGTTTGAAGCACTTATTGGATCATTCTTTATTACATTGATATCATCAATAATATTATTTTTATTTTTTCGTCATAAAGTATTATGGTGGGAAATATTAATATTATTGGGAGTATCCTTAATAATTGGGGCATCTTTCAAGGGAATCGCAACAAGTGGTATGACCAAAGACGTTGAATATTGGAATACAATATTTGAAAGAGTTGAATATTACGAAGCTTGGGATGAAGAAGTTTCGTGTAGTCATAGTTATGATTGCTACTGTGGTACTGATGAAGATGGGTATGAATGTTGTTGCTCAACCTGTTATCAACACATATATGACGTTGACGATCACTCAGAGAGATTTTATAAAGTAGATAATCATGGTAATTCTTATGAAATATCTGAATCAGAATATTTACGATTAAAAGAAAAAATGGGTAATTCTACCTTTAAAGATTTGGGTAGAGATTATCATAGTTATGATGGTGATATGTATTATACAAGTTATAACGGGTTAGAAAAAGACTTTGAAACGATTGTAACAGAACATAGATATGAAAATAAACCCCAAGTAATTACTAATGTATTTCAGTATATTGAAGTAGATAGTTTTGATTTAGCGACATATAAGTTATTTGAATATCCTGAACCAAGTGGTCGTTCAAGATATTACCAAAAGAATATTTTAGGATATGAAGATTCAAGAGCAGAACATCGTTTACAAATATTAAATGGTCGTTTAGGTCATAGTAAAGAAGTAAAGGTATTTGTTGTGGTATTCAGAAACCAACCAATGCAAGCGGGTAATCTACAAGAGAACTATTGGAAAGGTGGTAATAAAAATGAAGTTGTAATTACTATTAATATTGACGATAACGGTAAACCAACGTGGTGTATGCCATTTTCTTGGTCGGAAAAAGAATTATTTAAAATTAATATCCGTAACTTTGTTATGGAACAAGAAAAATTAGACTTAACGAGTGTCGTTAATTATAGTTATAAAGAGATTGAAAGTAATTATGAACGTAAAAAATTCAGTGATTTTGATTACTTAGAAGTAAAATTAACTACTAATCAAATGATTTGGTTGGTAATAACGTCTATTATAGTAAATATTTTACTATCTATCTTCATTGTTATGAATGATTGGGAAGATGGTTGGAGAAACGGATATGGGTATAGAGGATATAAACATTTAAGAGGTTATAAAAAAAGAAGATATTAATTAAAAATAAATAAAAGAATATTATGGGAATGTCAACTAGTATAAGAGGGTTTGTTTCACCTGATAATGAAACATATAAAAAGCACAGTAAAGTATTGCGTGCCTGTATCGATGCAGATATAGAAGAATTACCTAAAGAGACCGCTGAGTATTTTGGCACTAAATATCCTGAGGAATACTTATTTGAGGATAAATTAGAAGTGTCTGTGCCTATGTATGATTACAATGAGGATATGACACAAGGGTATGAAATAAAGTTATCTGAGATTCCCGAAGGTGTTGAAACTATTAGATTCACTAACTCTTGGTAATATATATTAATTATGAATTGGAATAAATTTAAAAATAATAAAGTAACTGTAACCATAGGTAATTTATTGCCTATTATTTTAATTTTCTTGTTTTGGTATATTGATATTCCTGAAGGTTATATTGGTTTTAATGTTTTAAGAGTTGTACTATCAGTATTAATAGGTATATTTTATGTCGTATGTCTTATTCCTGATGTGAGGGAAATAATTAGATTTTTCCCATTTAAATCAAAAATGATATATTCTGAATATGGTACATATTTTTTAATTAAAAGGAAAAAGATATCTGATAGATATTTAGAATTTGATATTTTTACAAATAAATATTTTTTCTTTTTATCAGTAATTGATAAAGAAAATGATGTACTAACAATTTATAAAAATGATTTAAATAATCTTAATGAAGGAATAAGCAGACAATTAGAAAAAAAATATGAAAACATCTTACACAAAAATCAATTAAAGAAAACAATAAAAGATTGGGATGGTATAACGGATGATGTTACAAGAAGAGAAAAAGTAATTGATGAAGCAATAAAATAAATGGATAAATTATGAAATTAGATAAATTAAGAAATAGTAGAGTAATATCAACAATAGGTATATTAATGCCATTGATGTGTACTATAGGATTGTCAATTCTATTCCAAGATATTATTCTATCTTCAATCCTGATATTGGTACTAATTATCTTCTATACAATTGGATTAGGTGATTCATTCCAGAGAGGTGGTAAAATATCAATGTTACCCTTTAAATCTAGGATTATACATTCCCAATATGGAAATTATTTTTTCATTAGATTTAAAAACAAGGTTTATCAACACACTTCGACTCCGATGTATAATTGTTATCTTTATGAAAATAAATATTGGTTATTTCTAAGTAAGATTAGCTCAGAGTGTATAATTTTTGATGGTGATCTTGATGAATTGAGTCGAAAAATTGAACGAGAGATAGCTTATCATAATCAAAAAATCGAAAATAAGAATGGTATTCGTGATATACTTGATAAGTGGGATGGTATGACTGATGATGTAATAAGGAGAGAGAAAGCAATAGATAAAGTAATAAAATAATTATGAAAATACAATTAACCGAATTTAGTAAGAGACAATTTAAAGAAGATTTTGGTGGGACTAAAATTAAAATCTCTGAAGAACAATTCATGAAAGAATTCAATGTAAATTATATAGATAATTTACATGATGGATATGCAGATTTCTGTAAATTATTAATACTTCCTAATTGGACAGATATTAAAACTGGAACTCTTCCAATTACTGATACAAACAAAAGGCATTTAAAATCTGATTATGTCGCTCGTAATGAAAAAGAATTACCAGTTTTAACAAGAGGGTTCGAGTTTAAAACTAATATTATAGATTTTTTTAAATCCATATTTGGTATTAAAAACATTCCTACCGCAGAATACTTAGTTTTTGTTCTTTACGATAGAGAGCAATTAGTAAAAGAAGCGGGTGATAATGAAGTTATTGATGAAGATTTAGATTTCGGAATCGTTGCTATACTCGCTCAAATGAGTGGTAACGAAGAACCAATGAAACCATCAACTATGTTAAGAAACGCATTAGGAATTGAAGAGGGGGGATCTGGTGTATCATTAGATAGAGATGAATATATGAAATCAGTCGATTTCTGGAAAAAAAATGCAACAATTAAATAAACAAAATTACTATTTATTAGTAAAAGATTACAACAATACTATTAATAATAAAACATAAAATATGAGAAAAATATTAAAAAATATAGATTGGGAAATAGCAATTAAATCTGCTCTACTTATATCATTTGTAGCTGGATTTTACGTACTACTCAGTACTTCGATATACATTAACTTTATATATGGATTTATTGGTGGATTTATTGGATGGTTTATTTTATTTATTTTAATTAAATTAGTCGTTATTACTAAGATGGCGTATTTAAATAAAAAAAAGAATATATAATTATAAATGACTGATATATTAAAAGAAGTAATTGAAGAACGTAAAGCACAGGATACAAAATGGGGAGAACAAAATTACTCTTGTTTAGATGAGGCATTATTAAAAAGAGATGGTGGTTGTACTCCACAACGAATGTGTGAAGAATATGAAATACCATCAGAAGACAGAGGGAGATTTCTTTGTGAAAATTCTTTCAGAAATGGAGTAGGAACATATGCTCATATAGCTTTAGAAGAGTTTTCTGAAGTAGTATCAGAGTTTGATCCCGTAAAGAGGAGAAAAGAATTGATCCAATTAACAGCAGTTTGTGTGGCTTGGATTGAGAAAATAGATAGAGATTTAGCTATGTAGACTTATATATCGTAGCTAAAAATTATTTTAATGTTAGAATTATTACTATTAACAGGATGGTCAATTTGAGTAGACGAGCTATATTGAAATAATATTTCTGTAAAGAAAGTAATAAACATATCTTCATTCATTTCAAATTGCGAATCTGGATAGTCATTTTGAATTGATTCAAAAGATAATTTATTAATAAATTTTTCAATATAATTAATTGATGTCTTTGTCCTATTACTAAAATCTATCATTTCTTTTATTAAGAATTTTCTATCAATAGAATTCTCAATAAATACTTTTGAATATAAAGACGTATCATTATGAATTTCTTTATTTAAATTTATCCAGTTATTAAGAATATCGACACATTCAAAGACATTGAAATTTAATGTCAAATCCTTATCTCCTATATCTATTTTTTCGAAAAACATATCTACTACACGAGAGAAATTATCACACCTCATATAAAAAGATCCCCTTTCTTCCTCAGTGTCAATCTCCTCTAAAGATATATGTTTATTTATATAATTAGCGTTTTCTTTAAATGAAGCACTTTCTATACGTTGATCAAAATCATAGGAATAAGAATAATCATCTGTATTCATAAATATTTCCATAAAATTTTCTAATAAAAATAAATACCAATCATATATAGTATCATAAGATTGTAATATAAACATTCTCCCATATTTATTCTGAGCAAATCCATAAATATATTTATAACTATTATCTGTCACAATAGCTTCTTCTAAATAGAAACCCCCAAGTGGTACTCCACCATCAGCATGATTTTTTCTACCAGAAAGGACATAAAGGAGAAAATCTATAAATGAACCAGACTGGGTTAAATCCAAGTCAGACTCCATTTTTTCTTTATATTTAGCGTGAAATTGAACTATATCAATACCAATGTTCAATGCACTATTCATGAAATCTCCCACTTCTTCCTCAAAATCAGGGCTATTATTTCCAACCGCAGCACTAGACCAACTATAGTTACTATACTCGTCTGCCTCATCAAGTATCCATTCTTTTACTTTATCATATTCAGCAGTTTTTTCAAATCTCTTAACTATATTATTATTCGTATTTGTATAATTTATTATCTCAGATCTAATACCTGTTGGAATATCTTCTCTATTAAGATATTTGTTATTATCATCAAATGCTTCAAATTTACCTTTATTCGGATAATAAGTAATGCCATATCTAACTTTAGGGTTTTTATTATTACTATATGATCCGAAATAACCTGGGCTACTAGGACTTATTAATTTAGTCTTACCGCCTTTATTTACATATTGATCTTCAATAGCAACAAATTGAATTCCTGTCTTAGTATATCTATCCCAATAGTTTTTAGTTTTTAGACACCAAGATGGACTACAAATTTTTAATCCTGATTCATATTTTGATACATGGAAAATTAGATAATTTTCAAATCTAGCAGCAAAAGTAATTCCATCATCTTGACTCACATCTTTATATAAAGAGTCAACTATATCATCATAACTCATCTTATTTAATTTACCGAGATCTAATTTAGATTTTTTAAGATCTGGATAGAACCCCAACACCTCATCTAAATCTATACTATCTTTATATACTAAACGAGTTAACAATCCTGTCCACCCATCTTTATTTGTTGCATCTGCTATTTGAAGAAATTCATCATCTTCTATTGATCCATTAAATTTTCTAAGGATCGATTTAGCTTGTGCTAAATTTTCATATATTTTATACTCTTTATCTGAAAACTTTTTCATCTATCTATTTAATCAATATCATTTTTTAGTATGTAATATGAAAATTTATGGTTAAATTCATCATAACTATTTATCTCAGGATAAGTGTCCATAAAATCTTCATAGAAAGTATAGAATATTTCTTTTTTTTCTTGTTTTTTTATAAACGCAACCAATTCGTCATAATACTTAAATTCCTCAAAATTCTCTTCTGCCATAGCAAGTTTATCCAAACCTCTTATTTCACCACCTAATTTTCCATATGGAATACCCATATAAATAATTTTATCTACAACGTTTTCCATATAATTATAGAAATAATTGTCGTTGGTCCAAGATAAATGATTATTATTACTTCTATCAGTAAGTTTTTTATGCATTTTATTATAAGATGATATAGTATTTGGGTCACGATCTTTATGGGAAACATATTCACTATTTTTTAATAAATATATATCTGATACATTACCCTTTTCACCAGCCAATATTGTTTTCACTAAACATTTTTGTATTTTATTATCAGTATCTCTATATAAAACATTAGATCTATTATTAACAGATTTTAATTCCTCTATGCTTACTTTAACTATTTCAACATCATGTGGAATATGGTGTGTTTTATGAAGATTTTTTACTTCTTCTCTATTAAAAAATTCAGATAGGTTAGATCGCTCTAAAATTAAATTCTTATTAAATTTTTTCCAATTTTGTATTTTATTTTCCATAATAATATTTTATTTTTAATATTTACCATCATTGAATAATGCAACTAAATTAACATCATTAAATCCCTGAATAACCCCATATTCATCTACAATTATTCCCATTTCTTTGGCTAATTCAATAGCGTCTATATCTTTTTCTAATTCACCATCATCAAATTTTTCTATATCCCAATAATTGAAATTGTACACAATTCTACCCGTATTATCTACAACTTTTTGGTATTCTTCCATATCTCTTCGTATCTCCACGTTATACTTATCATTTGCTCTCTCCGTATCAGAATCAAAAATCCCCCACCCTTGTTTCTCTGTATAATCAGAATATCTATTTTGAAATTCATCGATATATGGTCTTAATTCATTATATGGATAATATAAATTACCTGATAAATTAAAAAAACCTTTTAATTTACCATCACTATCTACAAAAGATTCATATAACTTTAAATATTCCATAATTACTTTACCTTTTCTAAATATCTTAATGGTATTTCTCTAAAATCTGTACCATCTTCCCCGTTATGCATTGGAGTTTCAACTAACGCTCTTGGTTCAGCATATTGCTCTCCCGTTTTTCCATTTTCAAATATTGGGTAGTATGCTATTTTCCAATGAACTTTCTTATTACCATCCATTTCATAAAGGTCTCCTATATTATGAGATTCCCATTTCGGATCTGATAAAGCCCCTTTTAAATTCTTATCAATGTTTATATAAGATGTTATAATGGAATCTTTCATAGATTTTTTAAAATCCTGAAATTCTCTAACTGATTTAAATGTTTCAATTACAGGTTTACCTTCATCATTTCTATATTCTATATAACCAACTCTATTTTTCTCTTCTAATTCAAGAATAGTCATAGATTCAAATAATTTAAATGTTAATAATTTTTTCATAATTGTTTACTTTAAGTGTTTTAATTTATATAGTAATTTATATGTACTAATTAATATATCATCAATTATTGCATTTAAATGAGTAGCATTTTCTACAACTTCAGTTCTTTTAGAATTTACAAACGTAGCAAAATCTTCAAAATATTTAGTTTTATCTGAAAAATCCACAGATTCAAATTCTCCGAAATCATCAACAAGTCCAAATTGACCTTGATACACTTCGATTAATAGATCCGTGGATTCTAACACCGCAGTATAAAATTCTTGTAATGATTCATGATTCCATCCTGATTCACTTTTATTCCAATGCATCTGTTGCGATACATCTCTTACTTCTATTAACTTTTTAAATAATTCTTTCATTGTATTTATTTTGTTTTTATTTATCCTTTCGGGAATTTTTTTACTTTTTCGTCTTCTAACTCTTCATCTTCGTCATATTTAGTTTGGAAGAAGTTTTCTTTTTCTTTTCCTACAATTGTTGTTTCATCACTAAAAGTAGCATAGGGACCAATCTTACCTGATCTAAAGATACCACCTTCCATATGACTATTTAAAAGTCCAGCTTGAAAGAAACAATCTTCTAATTCACATTCATCCGCATTTGTGGATATTAGTTTAGCAGATTTGATATCTGATTTCCCTAATCTTGATCTTTGAATTTCAGAATTTATAACTTTACAATTAAACATATTACTATTAGTAAATATTCCACCATAAATTTCACAATTGATAAAATCATATCCATTTAAATCTAAAACCGCAGTAAAATTACCATTAACTATTTCCATTTTATTGGAACTAACATAATAGTTTATTATACATTCTCCTAAGTTTTCAACACTCTGTAAGAAAGTATAAATTGTGTTATACAATTTTGGATAATGTGCTGATATAATTTCATATCTAGGGTCCATATCAATTTGTAATTGAACATTTGGATATTCTACTAAGAAACTATCATATGTACTTAGATTCTTGAAATTATTAATCTTATCATCTAAGAAATCCATTAATTTATCTATATCATTATTATCAAATCCAGATTTTATATTATTATGTGTTGTTATAATCATTTTATCAGCAAGTTCTAATATATCACCTACTTGTTTTTGATAATTCTCACCACCAATATATCTAAATTCAACTCTCTGTCCTTTTGGTTCATTTACATTTAAGAAATTAACTCCATAATATTTACTTTTAGGAATTCTTAATATGTTTTTAACATTACCAATAGAAATATTACCAAAATCATAATCTTTAAAAGGGATTATATTCTGAACAGATTTCGCATAAATATTATTCTTTCTTGATGGGAATTTACTATAAATTTCATCTTCATCAATTGTTAAAATTTGTTTCAATATATTAAGATCATTTAAATCTTCACCATCAAATGATAAATTTATATGCAATGAGCAGTTATTGTTTGTATATCCATGTTTATCAATGAATTTAAGTATTTTAACTAAGTAATATTTAGCACTATAATAATCAAGAGGTCCTGTTACTATTTCCGCCATATTCTCACCACCACTTAAATCACGTTCTAATTTAAAGTTGTTTGCATCAGGAACAAAATCACTATGATATGTTCTGAAACCATGTACATTTACTGGATCTAATTCATTATTTAATAATTCTAAGATTTTATAAAATGAACTATTGAAATAACATTCAAATTCAAATCCTAAAATTGCCTTAGATAATACTTTATAATTATTTAAATATTTATCTGAATATTTTTTCATTTACTTACGCATAGATATATTTTATTCTATATATTAAATTAGTTATTTGTAATTCTTAATTTAATATGAAAACTATTTCGTATATTTGTATAAATAATAATATATGAAAACAATAAATAAATATTTACATAAGTGGTTTATAGAAGATAGTACATTAGGTATATTAAAATTAAACCCAACATTTAATGAAATTAAATTTAATGAAAAGGTGTGGTGGAAACAAACACTATATTTTTCATTATTCTCGGTGAATAGATTCATATTTGATCTTATGCATTCATCTATAGTATCATTAATAATTGCTATTATATTCACATTATCCACATTTATAGGAACTCCTTCAGAAGATGTTATTGAATTTTTAAATTCTTTCCGATTAGAATATTTTTCTTTTATAACAATTGATTGGTTATTATATTTAATTCTGGAGACAATAATGTGGGTTATTATCTTCACATTTATTACAGTAACATTTAGAATAACAATAAATTTAATATCATTTCTATATTTTGGAATTAAGTCTTTGATAGATAATAATAATAATAATAATAGTGAATGAGTTAGATTTACATGGAACAAAACACCAAGATGTTCAACAAAAAGTAGATAGTTTTTTATATGAAAACTATGAAAATATGCCCGTTTCAATTATAACAGGAAATTCACATGAAATGAAACGAATAGTAATTAGTATAATCAATGAATATGAATATAATTATCGTGAGGGATTTATTAATAAAGGGGTAATAGAAGTATATTAATCAATATCTATAGATCTATCAGAATTATAGATAGGTGCATTTACTGAACGACTTTGATCAATCAATCTTTTTTGAAACTCTGACATATGACGACGACGACCACCATCACCATCATCATCATTATATTTATGTACATCAACATTTTTATAAAATTTCTTTATTCTGTCAGATAATTCTTCTATAGTCCATTCAGTAGGTTCGAATTCTTCTATTCTTCTTTTCAAAAATTCTTTATTTCTAAAATTTATAAGGTACATCCTCTTCTTTATATTGTTTTTATAATCTTCATAAGTCGGATACTTTTCTTTTACTTTCACTAACCTTTTAATGTTTTTATCTATTTTAGATAATTCAACATCTGTTAAATCATCACCATCTTTAATTTTATCTAATATGGCTAAAAGTCCATCTATATTATTATAATAATTTAAAGAATTGTCTTCTAAATTTTTTAATATAAATCTAGGATTCAATAAATTTGTTATTAATAATGATATAGGTGTTAATATGGTATGGAGAATTTTATTAATTATCCCTTCTGATATTATATTATCTTCCTGATTAGAATGTTCGTTAAATGTTTTTAGATTTTTCATATATTATATATTAAAAAAAAAATTCTAAAAATTAATTATTTTTTTGTATATTTACATATGGAAAATTTAAATAAAATTAAAGAACAATACGATAAATCCGAACTAACCGCAAAACAAGCACTTCATGAAATTTTTGATACTTATCTTATAAGTGATGAAATACTAGCAGAGAAAGGACTTACCCTTAAATATTTTGACTATGGTATGTGGCAACTAAGAGAAGATGGTAAATTTTTATATGAAGGAGAAAAATCTTATTGCCAAGAAAGAGCAATGGAAATATTAAATTTATAATTAATATGGGAATGAAAATAAATGAATCAGAATTTGGACAAATTTCACACATACGAGAAACACCCATAACTTTATATATAAGTAAAATTATATTAAAGTTATGGGTGTTTCTCGTATGTGTTATCTAATAGGATGTGTGGATTTTAACTAGAGCACTTACTACTACCACACCCCATACAAGTAAGACAACCTTCTTTATATTCAAGTGCATCTGATCCACATTCTTCACATTTACCTTTTTTCTTAGTACCATCTTTGATGAATTTTTTCAACATTCTCTTAACTCCAGATTTCCAAGTAGAGATTAAATCACCATCAAGGTTAAGCCCATTAATTAATTCAATTAGATATGAAATTGGCATCCCATGTCTTAAAATCGCAGAAAATGTTTTAGCTAGATCATAATACTTTTCATCAAATGCATGATTTAAATTAGGAATTCTAATATCTCTTCCTCTTTTATCTACATAAATAAAATCATAATCGCTATTACCATCATTATTTTTTGTCTTTATGATATTTCCATTTTCCACCCAACCAGGAATAGGAAAATTATCCAGTGCTCCTGTGAATATTTCATAAGGTCTACCATCTAATAGACCTAAAAAACCTATCCACTTCTCTCCTTTATTTTGGAATGTCAATACATCACATTCCAATGATATAGGTCTTTTCGGTGCGTTTGTTTCAGAAAATAAAACTTCTACTTTCTGTTCTTTTTCATCATCTTTCTGGATAAGAACTCCCGAGCGAGAGTTATCCCTATATACTGTACATCCTTTACAACCTGATTTCCATGCATTGATATACACATCATTAACCAACTCTTCCGTAACGTGTTCAGGTAAATTTACCGTAACACTAATACTATGGTCAATCCATTCTTGTATCTTTCCTTGCATTTTCACTTTCTCTAACCAATCAACATCATTAGCCATTGCTTTGTAGTATGGGGATTTTTCGACTAATCTATCAATAGTCTCATCACTAAATTCTTCCATTTTTTGACTTTTCTCATCCTCATTTAGATATTCATGTCCTACAATTTTAATCCATTTTTCAAACCCATGGTGATATACATTATATTCCTCCCAGTGATCTCCAACATCATCAACAAAATCAGATCTAACATCTTTATCATTAGGATTAATTTTTCTACGTCTTTTATATACAACCATAAATGCTGGCTCAATTCCTGAAGTAGTTTGTGTCATTAATGAAACTGATCCCGTAGGAGCAATAGTAAGACACGCAATATTTCTTCTACCATACTTCATTAAATCATTATATAACTGTTCGTCATACTTCTTAATACGAAGTAAGAAAGGGTGATCTTGTTCCTTGGAACTATCCCACACAGTAAATGTTCCTCTCTCACGAGCTAAGATATTAGAACTTCTGAATACTTCTATTGCGTATGTTCTGTGAACTTTAGTTGCGAAAATAGTAGCTTTCTTAGTTCCATATGTAAGTCCCATTGCGGCTAACATATCTCCCTCAGCAGTTATACCAACTCCTGTTCTTCTACCTTCATTACATTTTTTCTGTATTCTTCTCCATAGATTTAATTCAACACTTTTAACCTCATCTGATTCAGGATCATTTTGAATTTTCTCAATGATTCTATCAATTTTTTCAATTTCTAAATCAATAATATCATCCATCATTCTAAGTGCATATTGTGCATGAACTTTAAATAATTCAAAATCAAATGATGCATTTCTTGTGAATGGATTAACGACATAACTATAAAGGTTAATTGCCAATAACCTACAACTATCATCTGGACATAATGGAATTTCTCCACAAGGATTTGTAGATACTGTTTTGTATCCCAAATCTGCGTAACGATCAGGTAATGATTCTGAGATAATTTTATCCCAAAATAAAACACCTGGTTCAGCAGACTTCCACGCATTATGTATTACTTTTTCCCACATTTTCTTAGCATCCACTTCTTTTACTACTTTAGGATTATCAGAATCAATTGGATATTGTTGTTTATACATTTCCTCATTAATAACAGCCCGCATAAAATCATCGTGTGCTTTGATACTAACATTAGCTCCCGTTACTTTCGTGCCATCAAGTTTAGCGTCAATAAATTCTTCACTATCTGGGTGTCTGGTACTTATACTTAACATAAGTGCTCCTCTACGCCCATCTTGTGCCACTTCTCTTGTACTGTTACTATATCTTTCCATGAAAGGTACAATTCCCGTGCTTGTTAAAGCAGAATTCTTAACTGGGCTTCCTTTTGGTCTAATGTCGGACAAATCATGTCCAACACCCCCTCTACGTTTCATTAATTGAACTTGTTCTTGATCTGTTTTCATAATACCTCCGTAACTATCTCCTTCATTTCCTATAACGAAACAGTTTGATAAAGATACTGTCTGAAAGTTATTACCTATACCACTCATTGGCGATCCTTGTGGTATTATATACTTGAAATCATATAATAATTCTTGTATTAGTTCCAATGACATTGGATTTTTATATTTAGATTCTATTCTAAATATTTCAGATGCTATTCTATCGTGCATTTGTTTAGGATTTTTCTCATATATGTTACCGAAAGAATCCTTCAGCATATATTTATTCATCCATACTTTTGCAGATAATTCATCACCATTGAAATATTCAATACATTCTTTCAGTACTTCGTCTCGGTTATATTTTTGATGAATTTGATCTGGATTTGTGGGTTTTTGTTTATGTTCTACTGCAACCTTCTCCATGTATATAAATTGTAATTTTTTTTTAGATAAGTGCCTCTAATACAACACTTTAAAATTATATTTAGAAATATAACTTTGTTGTATATATAGATAAAAAAATCTGAAAAATTTCCAACTTTTCTATATTAGAATTATTATTTATTGTAAAAAAAAGGTGATATTCTGTATTCTATGGGGTTTAAATACACTTTTGGTAAAAAAAAGTTACTTTTTATTTGTAATTTTTTTATTTGTATTTTTTTATTTTTCTCTTCTCGTAACTGTCTTACCTATCATATCTTGCTTTATAAGTACTTGCCACATAGGTATAGTTCTACCACCTATTTTAGTTGTGAAATCATGTGAAATCATTGTAGAAATGGCATTAAGTAACCCCCTTATAGATAAAGGTTTTTTAGTTACATAATTTGTAGATAAATAATCTAATAATTGTAATACTTTATATTTCTTTTCTTTAGGAACATCTGGGTGAATAACATCAATTACCATTTTCATACGGTTTATTATCTCATCATGTGTTAAATTAACATCTATATGAGCACTTGCTCTATCAATAATTACTTTATCTATATCTTTAGATGAAAGATTTGAGATAAATATAACTCTACCACTATAAGGAAATGTTTTAGGTAATTTACCTTTATTTTTAATATCAAATAAATGTTTATTACCCATTTTCTCAATATTACCTTCATAATTAGCCATAATATCTTTTAATGTCATTCCTTTTGATTCAAAATGAGTTTTAAGAGATCTTGATATTTTTCGAATAGATTTACTATCAAGTGCTGCTTTTAAAATATTAACTGAATCTATACTATCAAATACACTATCACAATCATCAAACACTATAATTTCCCCATTTCTTGTGAATAATAATTCAAATAAACCAGCAGTAGAAATTCCACCCGATATTGATTCATAAGGTTTTTTGGAATCATCAAGAGCTTGTTCAGTATCATAAGATTTTCCTAACCCACCTTGTCCTGTTATTAATAATGAAGTAGCATATCCATACGCTACTTGATAAACTTTATATTTTAAGATTTCAAATATGTCTATATTAATATTATCCAAATCTTCCACACTCATGTCCATGATGTTTAATGTCTTTGGTTTACCCGCTTCATCAAATTCTTCTTTATTTGGATTATCAGTAGTATGATTAAGTTCTGTTAAATATTCTAAGTATTTATCTTTATTATTAATAAATTTCATACCCTATATATTAAAAACGAAACTTATTAGTTGTATATTTGTATAAATTTTATATTATAATAAATAATGGGAGCAATAGAATCAATAGAATTAATAGGTAAGATAAATCGTGATAAATCTACAAGATACGACCACGAGTACTGTTCTATGCTTTGTATCGGTGATGATCCATTATCTACTGTAAAAATTCATAAAGGAAGTGAAGTCTATATTACATATTACATTTCTGATGTTATGTTAACTAAAGAGGAATTTGTTGAACAAAATTTACTAACATTAATAGGATCTATCAAAAAAAGCTTCAATCATATCTATGGAACAGAATGGACAGGATATATGTGGACAAATGAAGAATTTAAGGTTGGTGAACATGATTTATTTAAAGAATTATGTGGACATCATAATAAATATTGCTATTTAAAAATCTACGTAAATAATCCTAAGATACAATACAGAGACGATATAATTGATAAATTATTATAAAATGAGTAAAGGAAAATGTAAACATTGTGGATCTAAAATAATGAGTTCTACCCGTTCAGGCTTCATGTTTACGGGAAAATATGAGTGTGGGTATAAAATATATGAATATAGAGTACATAAAACAGGACTTTGGGAAGTGATTGTGATGAATGAGTGTAAAATAACCCTAAGAAATGGAATTATTGATAAAATTATCCTTGATCAATAAAGTCTGCTGGATCTTCGTTACTATCTGATTCTGGTCCTGTTATATTATTATTTTCCACACCTGGAATATTTTCAGTTACTTCAAGAATTGCATCATTATCACCACTGTTAAGAACGGGCATATTATTAACCATCCATTGCTCAACTCTCGCACTTCGATCTAATAATATTTTTTGATTATCAACTAAATTTCTCAACGAGGCTTCCATTGTTTTATATTTCTCAGCTAATTTAACATTATCATATGTTAATTTGGATAAAGGCACAAAGTGATATTTATCTATAACTAAATAAAGAACAAACCCAAGAATAGATATAGCTATACCCACTGCCCATTTCCAATTTAAGTCTAATTTTATTCTGCCTTTATCAGAAACTACTTTAAATTCTCCTGCGTATTGTTCTTGTTCTTGTTCTTGATTATCTTTACTCATATCTATCTTATTATTGATTTTAATTTACTTAAAATGGTCTTGGTGCTGACCATGTTATATAAACAGAAGCATTCGGATTTGAATTATAAAAAGAAATTCTAAGATCACCAATACCTTGTTCATAATTACCTTGAAACATTATCCAAAATATTCCTGAACCCGTAATATCATTTATATAAGGATGTCCGTCAACTAACAAACGTACTTCGTTTATTTTGGTAGCACTTCTATATACTGCCCCATTATACATACCAGCATTATAGTAACTATCTGAAATAAAATAAACTTCATATTTATAATTACCCCTTTTATTATAATATCTTGATCTGGCAAATCTATAATAAAACCTTCCTTTACCATATGCACTAGTTCCATTATCTGATGTTAGCCATTCTGAAATCCATATTGTAGAAGATTGGTCAAAATAATTTTCATCATTTATCTTTATTTCTTTGGATTTAAATGCGTTAGACATTTCATCAGTTAAAACAACATCACCATGGACTAATTGTTCTGTGTTAATATTTTCTTTGATATAAATACTATCTACCATAGGTAAATCTTCAGTTAAAGTTACTGATTGCGTCTCCATAATATACTCCACTTGCTTCGGGTTATTTAAACAAGAAGTGAGTACAAAAAGTGTTAAAAACGATATTATTATTATTAATTTTCTCATATACTATATAGTTAATTTTTATTCTATTTTTTATATATTATAAAAACAATTCTACACATTTAGAGTATATTTAAAAAATACAAATATTGATAATAATTATGAATAAATATTTAGAACAAGTAAAAGACTTCCACGAAGCATTCAATCATCCAGTAGAAGAAACTATTAAAGAACATGATAATAAAGAAGTGAGAGAATTAAGGCTTATACTTCTGTATGAAGAAATTGAAGAATTATCAAATGCGATGGGAACAGATGGAACGCTACATAAATTATGTAAAGAAACGCTGACCAAACCGATCAATAATATATTATATGATAAGACAGAAACTCTTGATGCTCTTTGTGATATTCAATATGTTCTTAGTGGAGCAGTTCTAAGTCTTGGGTATAAAAATATATTTGATGAAGCATTCGATGAAGTTCAGCGAAGTAATATGAGTAAAATGTGCTCAACGATGGCTGAGGCAGAAGATACTGTGAAATATTACAAAGAAGAAAGAAACGAAACATTGGATATAAACGTTTTACAACAGGGTGCTATGTATATTGTACAAAGAGAAGATGATAAGATCCTTAAAAACAAATATTATAGTCCTGCGGATATTGAACAGTTTATAAAATAAATGAATAATGATAACACATAACGAAATAGAAATAGATATGACACAAATTCATAATAGTGAATATGAATATAGTAGATTACTACTTAATCAAATTTGGGTTCGAGTATATTCAAATCGGCCACCCAATAATAAAACAACGTCAATGGAGTGTGATAGACATATATTTTATAATATATTAGATGGTCATATACATCAACAAGGATTTTATAAAATTTATGAGGGTGTTATTATTACTTGGTGTCATTTAACTAACCCCGATTATTTAGTTAAAAATTATTTTGCTTTAAATTATGAAAATGGAGATAAAGCCCATTTCTATATCAATAGAGATGTACAAGGAGAAAGGGAATTGACAATTAATAGAACTTTAAATGATTAGGAAACGCATAGATATTAAAATAGATTATAATAAATATATTTCACCTATTGGTAGGGACGCAATGGAAATGAAAATAATAACTAGAATGATCTCTTGTATAAACAATATATCAAAAGAAGGAGAGAAAATAAACGAAGTGGAAGTAGGAACTAAAGTTGGAGATACATTAGAATTTCATCCAGGATTTTTTCGGCAAACGTTACATGCATATAAATTGACAAGGGATTTGATAACTAAAGGTAAAATAGGAACAATTAATAATATAGATGTAATTCTAAATAGAAATATTAACGAAAGTGCGTATATGGAATATCATTTTATAATTAATTATGGTGATGATGATAAAAAACAATATGTTTATATAAACAGAAATATACAAAAAGAAAGAGAGAAAGTAATAAATGAAATTTTGGATGAATAATTAAATAATTAATCGTATATTTGTGTCAAATTATAAAACATGAAATCCAAAGTAATAGTAAACACCCAAGACATACCAGTTACATTACTCACATCCCAATTGCCTATAGTTGAAGAAGAAAGATTGGGTAAGGAACAAATCCAAAAAGCAGTGGATAGAACAGAGGAAATGAAAAAGTTTGATAATATTATTCTTGTCGCAATTAATGTCACCACTGGATTAAATTATGGTAGTGGACAATCAAAAAAATATATGGAACAAATCAAACGTGTGTATTCTAAGAAATTTTTACAAAAATAATTATTATGCTAGATATTAAAGAACTTATAGATAAATATGTTAAGAAACATGGATTCACAGACGAAGCATATAAATTTGCGGCAGATGAATGGGATAAGTTATTTAAAGAAGATATGAAATTATTTTGGGAAAAAATCCGAAATCAAAATAATTAATTGTATATTTGTAGAATAAAGAGGTAAACAAAATAATATATATACATATAATAAACGGAGATAAATAATAAATATGTTAGTAAAAAAATTAAATAGTAGTTCGAGTTCGTCAACAATAAGTTGTAGAGGACGATCTTTGTCTAATTTTTAAGTAACATTTTTTAGTGTGTGAAAGGAAATCCTCTACAATCTGATTGTAGAGGATTTTTTCATGCACTAAAAATTGAAATAATTTATTAATGGAGAAGTGTCAGAGTGGCTTAATGAGATAGTCTTGAAAACTATTGATCGAGAAATTGATCCGTGGGTTCGAATCCCACCTTCTCCACCAAATATAGTAGGTTGACAGAGTGGACGATTGTGTATGGTTGGAAACCATATGGGCGGCGAGTTCGCCCCAGGGGTTCGAACCCACTACCTACTACAAATAACATAGAGAGGTGGCTGAGTGGCTTAAGGCACTGGTTTGCTAAACCAGCGATCGGTGAAAATCGGTCCAGGGGTTCGAACCCCCTTCTCTCTACTAAAT
>TARA_R110000772_G_scaffold15232_3_pt1 | contig 97895 bp, 88 predicted proteins | sample TARA_R110000772 | Tara Oceans TARA_R110000772 (sample SAMEA4397948) | marine metagenome | biome: Polar Biome; feature: [SRF] surface water layer (ENVO:00010504); material: water (ENVO:00002006), including particulate matter (ENVO:01000060) such as... | depth 5 m | reverse complement strand
AAGGGGCTTGTATTTTTAAGTACACAATTTAAACAACACACCTTAATCTCCCCGTTCCTTCTAAGTTTATGAATAATCATAATTAAGCCTTTATTACTGTTTTAGCTCTTTTGTTGCTTGTAAGCTTTAATAACTAAGACATTTAGTTAAATATTTGCTAAAACTGTAGGTGCTAATAATAACAATTAAAAAAGGGCACTTATGTTTGGCTCGTTAAAATTTACCTCTAAGGTCACTATTGCTGCATCACTGGTATTAGTGTTGGTACTTGGTGTTTTTACAATTAATAACTATGTATCTATGCGTAATCAAACCGAGCAGCAACTTGCTCTTGTACTGCAACAAAGTTCAGAATCTGTTTCGCAAAACATTGCTAATTGGCTAAACGACAAACTGGCAATTGTTATTGCCATAGCAAAAACGCACCAATCTGGTGATAGCAAAGCGCTTACCCTTACACAGCTTAATACCGCTGAGTTGGCCGGAAACTTTAAAAATACCTATATTGGTAAATCCAATGGCGTGTTTATATTAAACGATCAAAGCGTAGTATTGCCCGCTGATTTTGATGCCACGTTTCGCCCTTGGTACAAGCTAGTAGAAAACAAAGAAAATACTGCCTTTACTACCCCTTATATAGATGTAACCAGCAATGAACTTACTATATCTGCGGTTGTGCCGATGCAGCAAAATGAGCAGTTTATTGGTGTAGCGGGCGCCGATATAGAAATGAGCATTATTACAAAAATTATTAACGATATAGATTTTTTAGGCTTAGGTTACGGCTTTTTAATTGACAGTAACGGCCAAGTGTTAAGCCACCCTAACAGAGCACTTAATTTAAAAAATACTACTGAGTTATTTGGTACCCACACTGCTTTGCAAAGCGAATTTACAGAGTATCAAGTGGCAGGGCAAAGTAAGCTTATATCGTATACAAAAATACGCGGTATAGAAAACGTTGACTGGTACTTAGGCGTGGTAATCGATAAAGATAAAGCCTTTGCTAGTGTATCGGCCTTTGGAAAAACGGCCGCTATATATATGCTTATTGGTATAGTTGTTATCATTATTATGATGCAACTATTATTGCGCTATTTAATGCGCCCAATGCAGCGATTAAACGACGCTATTAAAAACATTGCCCAAGGTGAAGGCGACCTAACGTGTAGATTAGAAGTTGAAAATGAAGACGAATTCGGCGAGTTAAGTCATTCTTTTAATTTATTCATTGAAAAAATACAGCACTCTATTGAGCAAGTAAAGCACACCACAGAGTCATTAGATGTGGCTATTTCGAGTTTAGTGGCGCAAACCGACTCAACATTATTAATGTACGAAGACCAAACTAAACGCACCGACAGTGTAGCTACCGCAATTAATCAGTTTTCTGCCACCGCAATGGAAATATCAAACAGTGCTGAGCGTGCCTCTAAGTTAGCTAAAAATGCCGATCAGCACTCAGCGCAAAACCAGCAAACACTCAGTAATAATGTGGCCAGTATTCATCAGTTATCAAAAAATATGGAACAGGCACAGCAAACTATTAATAGCTTAAACGTGCATACAGCCAGTATTGGCCAAGTGCTTGAGGTAATTAAAGGGGTAAGCGAGCAAACAAATTTACTGGCCCTTAACGCTGCAATAGAAGCTGCACGGGCTGGTGAAGCTGGGCGAGGTTTTGCTGTAGTTGCTGATGAAGTTCGTCAATTAGCGCACCGAACCCAGCAATCAACCCAAGAAATAGAAGACACCGTAAGCCAATTACAAAAAGGCTCTAATTTAGCGGTAGAACTAATGAAAACCAGTTTAAGCGACAGCGAAACAAGCGTGCAACAAGCCGATGCAGTAGGTGTTGTAATGCAGCAGATTATAGATGCAATACAAAAAATTAGCGATGCGAATCATGTTGTAGCTAGTGCAACCGATGAGCAAAATCAGGTTGTTAAGTCTCTCGATTCAGACATTCATAATATTAGTGAGCTTTCGATACAGGGCAAAGCTAATTTAAACCGTACCTTGGATGAATGCACCAAGCTTAAACAACAATTTAGCGATTTAGAGCGTATGGTTAAAAAATTTAAAGTTTAAATTTTAAAAACAAACGCTAACAACAGTTTAGCTATTAATCATTATAGTATGTGTAAATGCTGATGGCTTACATTAAGCACGAGCTGTTAATACGGAGGAGCAAATGGCTCAAAGTAAACTTGTTTATGTACACGACCCTATGTGCAGTTGGTGCTGGGGTTATGCGCCGAGCTGGCTTAAGTTAAAAGCCGCTCTTGAGAGTAAACTAGTAGTTGAATACAAAGTTGGAGGGCTTGCTCCTGACAGCCAAGATCCCATGCCACAAAACATGCAAGATATGCTACAAAACACCTGGCATAAAATAGCAGCGCAATTGGGCACTGAGTTTAATTTTGATTTTTGGCGCAACTGCCAACCAAGGCGCTCAACGTACCCGGCGTGTAGAGCGGCGCTTATTGCGCGTAAAGCGGGCAAAGAAAGTGCAATGGTTGCAGCCATTCAGCAAGCTTACTATTTAAATGCTCAAAACCCCTCAGATGAAAGCACATTAATTAGCTTAGCCGAGCAAATAGGTTTAAATAAAGCGCAGTTTGCAAATAGGCTTCAATCAAAAGAGCTTAATGATGAGTTAATTGCAGAGCTTAATTATGTACATAGTTTGCCCATTCAGGGTTTTCCATCTTTAGTGCTTATAAATGACAATAAAGTGCACCCAATAGCAATAAACTACACCGACTGGCAAAAAACATTAAATCAAATTAATGCTATTTTAAGCTAAATAGCCTGAACTCAGGTTAAGTATTGCTAAATTATGCGTGTTTGGTTGCCAAACACTCACTCCTCTTATAACACTTCTTACACAGCACTCCTTACACAACCCCTTACACAGCCCCCTTAGACAGGCTATTTATTAACGCTGTCATAAAAGCGACTTCTTTGCGCAACATGCTTGTCATTTTTCATCTATACACTTTCGCTCATTGAAAATATTTAGTTTTTAATTGTTTGTATCAAACGTTTAAAGCTAACAAAAACAAACTAGCAAATCTGCTAACTAACGAGTAAAGGTGTATGCGATGAAAGGCGTTAAACCATTAATTATAGCTGGTATTGTGGCCGCAAGTGCCGCTGTACACGCAAACGATTTAAATAAGGTTATTGATAAAAGCAGTGAAATTACTAAATCGGCTGCGCAATCACAAACAAAAATAGACAAGATTGCAGATTCAATGCAAGGGCGTCTGCAACAGTTTAAAACCCTTAATAAAGAAATTGATGGTTTAGCTGTGTATAACGCTCAGCTTACAAAACAGTTAAATAACCAAATTGCAGAAATGCAATCGATGAATCTCTCTATGGATCAGGTTTCAATTATTGAGCGTCAAATTACGCCACTAATGATGCGTATGATCACCGGTCTTGAACAGTTTGTATTACTCGATGTGCCATTTTTAAAAGACGAACGTGAAAAGCGTTTAACCTCTTTAAAAGCCATGATGGAACGTGCCGATATTACCTCTAGCGAAAAGTTCCGCCGCGTACTCGAAGCCTACCAAGTAGAAGTTGATTATGGCCGCACTATTGAAGCTTACAGCGCACTGCTTGAGGTAAATGGTAAAGAGCGCGAAGTTGATTTTTTACGCATTGGTCGCTTAGAGCTCATTTACTTAACCCGCGATAGTAAATTAGCTGGTAGCTGGGATACACAAACAAAAACGTTTGCAGCACTTCCAGACTCAACCATTAGCCAAATTAATAAAGGTTTACGCATTGCGCGTAAGCAACTTGCCCCAGATATGTTAACTCTGCCAGTTCACGCAGCACGATAAGAGGTCGAAAATGAAATTGTTTACTCAAATGACAAAAATGGCCGTACTTGCTGCAAGTATAAGTTTTACATGCGCAAATGTAGCAGCTGAGCCAATGGATTTAGATTCATTACTTAAAAACCTTGAACAAGGTAAATCTGCGCAAAGTGTGCAAAATACTCAGCGTGAACAACAATTTACTGCGCGTCAAAACGAGCAAGTACAAATGCTAAAAGACACGCAAGCAAAGCGTAGTCAAATGCTTAGTGAATCAGAGCGGTTAGAAACACAGTTTGAAGAAAACGAAATTAAACTGGCTAATTTAACCGATACCCTATCAAAGCGTATGGGATCACTTAAAGAATTGTTTGGTGTGTTGCAACAAGTGGCAGGCGATTCAAGCAATAAGTTTGCTACCTCTGTGGTATCGGCAGAAATACCTGGTCGAAGTGTTTTTATGGACGATCTGGCACAAAAAATGGGATCTACTTCACAACTTGCTTCAATCGAAGATATTGAAAAAGTGTGGTACGAGCTACAACGTGAAATGACCGAGCAAGGCAAAGTGAGCCGCTTTAATACTCAGGTTATTATTGAAGGTGGTAACAAAGCAGAGCAAGAAGTTGTGCGTGTTGGTGCTTTTAACCTTATTTCCAACGGTAAATATTTAGAGTACAGCCCAAGTACAAATACGCTAAGTGAGCTTACTCGCCAGCCCGTATCGCGCTATACATCAACCGCAGGCGATTTACAGCAGGCTAAAAACGGTATAGTACAGTTTGCACTAGACCCAACCGGTGGCTCAATTTTAGGTTTACTAGTACAAGCCCCAGATACCGCAGAGCAAGTTCACCAAGGCGGCGCTGTAGGTTACGTTATTTTAGGTGTGGGTTTATTAGCCCTGTTAATTGCAATTGAGCGTTTTGTATCTTTATTGCTAGTGGGTGGCAAAATTCGCCGTCAACTTAAAGACACAGTTGCTCGCGACGATAATCCACTAGGCCGTGTTATGAAAGTAAAAGACGACTACCCAAATGTAGCCTACGACACCCTAGAGCTTAAATTAAGCGAAGCTATACTGCGCGAAATGCCAAAAATAACCCGTAACTTAACCCTGATTAAAATTATTTCAGTAGTGGCTCCGCTGCTTGGTTTACTTGGTACAGTTACCGGGATGATCAATACCTTCCAAGCCATTACCTTGTTTGGCACCGGGGATCCTAAGCTCATGGCAGGCGGTATTTCTCAAGCACTTGTAACAACAGTACTTGGCTTAGTTGTGGCAATACCCACAGTATTTATTTACACCATACTCAACACCCGAGCAAAAAGCTTACTGCTTATTTTACAAGAGCAAAGCGCGGGCATTATTGCAAAACGAAGTGAAAAAGGAGCATAAACCATGGTGCTATTGATTGATTCAATCAATGCTATCCGTGATTTTCTCGACACTGGTGGCCAAGTTCTCTTGGTCATTGGGGTGTTAATCTTCGCGATGTGGTTATTGATACTCGAGCGATTCATTTACTTTTTTAATGGTTTTCGTGGTTACAAAAAAGCCATCAAAAACAGTTGGCTTAAGCGCAACGAGCGTAATAGCTGGAATGCAGAACAAATTCGCCAAGCGATGATCTCACGCGCCAGTATGCGTCTTAACGCTAACTTAGCACTTATTAATGTGATGGTTGCATTGTGTCCGCTACTTGGCTTACTTGGCACAGTAACAGGAATGATTGAAGTGTTTGATGTTATGGCAATTACAGGTACAGGCAGTGCGCGCTCTATGGCGTCGGGCGTATCTAAAGCAACTATTCCAACTATGGCAGGCATGGTCGGTGCGTTATCTGGGGTATTTGCCTCAACGTACTTACAACGCCGGGCTAAACGTGAAGTAGCGCTACTTGAAGACAGCATGGTTTTAGACCATTAAGCAATTATTAATAAGTGGCTCTACCTATAGCCACTTATTTCAGGAGAATAAAAAATGAGAGCCCCATTAGGAAACCTATTTCAAGAAGATGAAGCAGAAGAAATAAACATGACCCCCATGCTAGATGTGGTATTTATCATGCTTATTTTCTTTATTGTGACCGCCTCATTCGTAAAAGAGTCGGGTATTGATGTTAACCGCCCCGAAGCCGCCACTGCGGTTAAAAAAGAACGCGCTAATATTTTGGTCGCTATTTCAGACACAGGTGAAATTTGGATTAATAAACGCCAAATAGATGTGCGTGCGGTGCAGGCAAATATTGAGCGTTTAAAAGCCGAAAACCCACAAGGGAGCGTGGTTATTCAAGCAGATAAAAAGTCGACCACGGATACTTTAATTAAAGTAATGGATGCAGCGCGCGCCGCGGGTGTGTTTGATGTGTCGATTGCGGCCCAAGAAGCCTAAGGGTTAGCCATGCGTTATTTAATAGCATTTGTAATAGCCATTTTAGTAACCTTTATGCTGTTTTTAGGCATGCAGGCACTTATTACTGGTGGTGAGGGCGCAATGAGCGAACCTGCAAAGGGGAACGTGCTTGACTTTGTACGGCTTAAAAAAGAAGAAAGCTTACAAACAAAACAGCGCAAACCACAAAAACCACCCACACCCAAAGAGCCGCCACCACCAATGGAGTCACCAAAAATGCAAAACAGCGATGCCAATGCAAAAGCTAATAATTTTGACTTTGCGGCCAATGTTGATGCCGAGGTGAATTTAGCCGGTGGCTTAGCCCTTGAATCAAGTGATGGTGAATACCTGCCCATTGTAAAAGTGGCGCCAGTGTACCCAAGGCGCGCACTGTCTCGTGGGATTGAAGGCTACGTTATTGTTGAGTTTACAGTAACCAAACAAGGCACTGTTCGCGACCCTCAGGTATTAAAGGCAGAGCCTGAATCGCTATTTGACCGAGCGGCGATGGATGCAGCCCTTAAATTTAAATATAAGCCCCGCGTAGTCAATGGTGAAGCCGTTGAAGTTGCGGGAGTGCAGAACAAAATATCTTTCCAGATAAGCGGTTAATTTTTGGATTAATTAATTCAACCTATTATTAATTCAATCTATCGATGGATAGAAAAGCGAGGCGATGATGAAATTACAACCAATAGCAGTTATTTTTAAATTAACACTTTTTTGCACCGTAACAATAAGCGCAAGTATTGTAACCCCCAGTGCACTTAGTTTATTACCAGGTGTGAGTGCTTTTACAGCGCAAGCCGCAGAGCAAAAAACCAAACGAGTACCGGCCCTGCGTGAAAAAGTATATAGCCAGTTAGCGCGAGCCCAAAAGCTTGCCGACGATGGCGATGTTAAAGCAGGCCTTGAAGCGCTTGATTCTATACAAGATCGCGCATCAAGCATGAACTCCTACGAAATTGCAATGATGCATAACTTTTATGGCTTTATTTATTACAACGAAAACGACTTACCCAAAGCAATAGCCGCGTTTGAAAAAGTAGTCGCAGAGGAAGGTATTCCAGAAACATTACGTTTAAGCACTACGTTTAGTTTGGCTCAATTGGCAATGGCTAACAGTGACTACAACAAAGTAATTACGTTTTTAGACCAATGGGATGCTATTAATACAAAAGATAAGCCAGAGAGCTACTATGTGTTAAGAGCGCAAACCTATTATCAGCTAAAAGACTACCAGCAAGGCCTTAACTACATAACGCAAGCTATTACACTAAGTGACAGCGAAGGCAAAGTACCAAAAGAGAACTGGCTAGTATTACAGCGTGCTATGTACTACTCACTTAATCAAACTGATAAAGTAGTAAAGGTACTAGAGCGCATGGTTAAGCTGTATAACAAACCAGAATACTGGGTGCAGTTAGCAGGTATGTATGGCGAAACAGGTCAAGAAAAACAACAACTAGCAATTATTGAAGCGGCATATCAGCAAGGCTTTTTAACCTCCAAGTCAGATTTACGCCAATTAGCCCAAGTGTATTTATACAATGGCTTGGCTTATAAAGCAGCCATAGTGATGAGTAAAGCAATTGAGGCAGGAATAGCAGAGCAAACCGCTAAAAACTATGCCTTTGTAGCTGAAGCCATGATCCAAGCTAAAGAAGATGCGCAATCGATTAAATACTTTGTAAAAGCGGCGCAGTTATCAAGCAGTGGTAACTACGATCAGCGCTTAGCACAAGTGTATGTAAATACAGAGCAATATGAAGAAGCTGCCGACTCTGCGCGTAAAGCACTTGATAAAGGCAACCTTGATTTTGAATCAAACGCATTTGTAGCTTTGGGCATGGCACAGTTCAATTTACAAAACTTTGATGCCTCTATTTTAGCGTTTGAACAAGCGCAAATACATAAAAAGTCGCAGCGCTTAGCCAAGCAATGGATTAAATATGTAAAGCGCGAAAAAATACATGCTGAAACCCTAAAAACAGCATTACTTTAATGTTTTACTTTTGCGCTAGGTGCTAAATTAATAGCGCATAAAAACAGTTTATAATCGCAACGCCAAACCGCACTAATATTAATTTAGTGCGGTTTTTTTACTTCTGTAAAGTTAACCATATGAATATATTTAATTTATTATTGTCACATAGTGTTTATTAAAATGTAACGGCACTGTCATATCTCTCCCGTATTGTACTCCTATTCGATAACTCAAGTGACCTTAATGCATGAGTGTCGTGCCTTAAAGTGACTTAAGTTATTACTTAATGCGCTAACAAAATAATTAAATACTTTAACGGAGTGAACAATGAAATTATCTGGCTTATTTACGGTTAGTCTAGTGGCTACTGCAATGACTTTAGCAGGCTGTGGCGGTGGTGATATTAACGTTACACCGACTACAGTTGATAACAGTGTAGACAATTCAGTGACTAACCCAGGTGGTGATAATGGTGGCGATACAATAAGTTGTGCCACATACACATTAGATGGAGCTACATTTACGGGTGAAGCAGAAGGCATTAACTGTTTATACAGCCAAGCATTTGCAAGTAATGCAAAAGAAATTACAAGCTCTTTTGTTATCCCTGCGCTAGACGATGGCGGTGCCCATGTATTTGAAGGTGCTTTATTTATTGGTGACGATGTAGACACATCTACTGGCGCCACTATTGATGTTAATGGCCCAACATTGTCTATTGAAGCAGGCGCTACCATTGCGTTTACCAAGCCAGAGAGTTTTATTCGTATTGCTCGCGGTGCAAATATTGAAGCAATTGGTGAAGTAGATAAGCCAATTATTTTCACAAGCATTAAAGAAGTTGATGGTGATGATTCTACCACCGCTCAAATTGGGGATTGGGGTGGTGTTCAGGTAAATGGACGTGGTCATTCTATTCGTTGTACAGCAACAGCTGCGGCACAAGACATGTGTAACCACTCAGCTGAAGGTATTGTATCTTATTACGGTGGTAATGATCCGCAAGATAGTAGCGGTATTCTAAAGCATATTGTTATTAAGTATGCAGGATTTGGTGTTGAAGGTGATGAGCTAAATGGTTTAACACTAAATGCTGTTGGCTCAGGCACAACAATTGATTATGTCCATGTACATAATGGTTTTGATGATGGTATAGAGCTCTTTGGTGGTAGTGTTAACCTTAAACACATCGTTGTTACTGATACAGGCGATGATGGTATTGACTGGGATGAGGGTTGGAAAGGCTATGGACAGTACATTCTTGTCCGTTCAAATGAATATGGAAATCATGGTTTTGAAACAGATGGCGCAAAAGTTGATCCATTATCTGCAGACGCACAAGATTTAGTAACGACTGTTTCTAATCCAACTATTGCTAATGCAACCGTTGTTACTACTGGTGACCAAGGTGCTGAAGGGCGTCGTACTGGTGCCGGTATGGAAATGAAAGAATGGGGTAAAGCGCAATTAGCTAATATGCTGTTTGTAAACTCATCATCTGTAGATGGTGCTGGCTGTTTTGATTTATATAATGAAAAAGATAAATCAGGAGATGCTGGTGTGCATACCAATGCAAACAACGGTGATATCGCATTTATGAGTTCAATATTTGCGTGTGGTAAGAATTTTGAAGACGTAAATACTCCTTTAACAGGCGCGTTAGCAAGCTTTGATATCAATACCTGGTTTACTGGTGGCGAAAATAACCAGCTGATTGGTTTTGCTGATTTTGCAAATGTGCTTGGTGCTGATGGTGTTTCAACTGCAGCAACTATTACAGATTCACAAGGTACTGCGGTAGCTACAACAGCTAAAGACATGAGTGAGGTTGACTCTTTCTTTACTAACGCAGGCTACATTGGTGCACTTAAAGAAGGTGAATCAAGTGAATGGGCTGATTTTGTAGCTGCATCTTTACAACGCGCTAGTAATTAATCTAGACCGGCTCTAATTATAAGGCGCTCTGGCGCCTTTTTTAAGGGAATTTTAGGTTTAGAGGATATAAATATGAAACATCAAAAGCAGTTTAAAACTAATCTAATAACGTTATCTCTGCTCTCCCTTTTTTCTTCATTTAATTCTTTTGCTGAACAGGCACAAGAAATAATCAATGAAGAAGCGATAGAAGAAGTTGTTGCAACAGGTACACGCCTTAAAGGCAGTGCTAGTGCCGTAATTGATGAACGTAAAAACCAGGCATTTGTTGCTGATATAATGGGTTCAGAGCAAATATCTAGAACAGGTGATAGCGATGCCGCTTCTGCACTTCGCCGTGTTACAGGCTTATCGTTAGTTAACGATAAGTTTATTTATGTACGCGGTTTAGGTGAGCGTTACTCAAGCGTGCGTTTAAATGGCGCGGTTGTTCCAAGCCCAGATCTGACTCGAAATGTAATTCCACTTGATATTTTCCCATCAAGTATTATTGAATCTTTAGCTGTTCAAAAAGCCTATTCGCCTAATATGCCTGCGGCTTTTGGTGGTGGTGACGTTAATATCAGGACGAAAAGCATTCCAAGTGATACTTTATTTAAAGTTGAGATTGGTGCTAGCTATAAAGATACAAACGATGAAGGCTACACATACAATGGCGGCAGTGACGACTGGTTAGGTAAAGATGATGGTACACGCGCATTACCTGGAGCCGTTAAAACGGCGCTAAATACCTATATCAATGGCTTGTCTGATATCTCATACAGAAATATAAGAGATGTCGAGTCAAGACGTCAGGGGACTGATATTGGTCAAGCAGCTGCAATAGACTTAAATAAAAGTTTATCAAAAGCACTACCAAGAGATTTTGGCTTAGAAAAAGAAAGCTTAAACCCTGATGCAGACATTAAAGCTGTTTATGGCGACCGATTTGATAACTTATTTGGCCTAGACGGATCTTTTGGTTTCTTAGCATCAGTTGCTTATGAAAATGAATGGTCTAATGCAGAGAAGTTTAGCGCAGTACTTTCTTCTGTTGACGCATCTGAATCTGAATGTTCAAAAGATGATTTTACTTGTTACTCTGCCACAGAGAAAGAAGTATCAACCAAGCATAATATAAAATTAAATAGCTCTCTAAATTTAGGTTATAAAATTGGCGGCCATGATTTAACAGCTACCTATATGATGCTACGAGATACTGAAGATGAAGCTTCTGTTTCGCTTTACCAAGAGCCTTCAAAGTCATTAAGCATTGATGCTGGGCAATTACAGCGAAGCCACTTAACCTCTTTTGAGGAACGGGAACTTGAAATACTTCAACTTCGTGGAATGCACAATTTAGAGTGGAGTTTTCTTGAAGGTGTCGGTGTAGATTGGCAATACACTGATTCAACAGCGACGACGAGTATACCCGGCGAGCTTGAAGTAACGGTGCGTGATGAGTACGCCGATGGCGAATATCAACGTACTTTTTATAATGGTAGCTTAGGTGGCAACCCTTATTTGTATCGATTTGTTGAGCTAGAAGACGATGTTGAAAACTGGGGCGTTAATATTAATAAAGTTTTTTACTTTGAGAACGCCGAAGTTGAAATCGCGGGTGGCGGCTATTTTGTTGAAAAAACGCGTGATTACCGCACAGACTTTTTTAACTATCGTTTTAGCCAAACACAGTCTTTAGATTTAGCACAAAGTGAAGAAGAAGCACTGTCAATTGGTAGTTTCTTTGCAAATGATGCTGTGATCGATTCAACGGATTTAGAGTTATTGTTTCAAGAACCTACAGCCGATGATTACTTAGCAGCGCAAATGATTGATGCTTATTATGGCTCTTTTGATATCACTTTTGCTCAAGATTGGCGTTTAAGTGGTGGTGTGCGTTACGAGGATTTCCGCCAAGTTGCCCTCGCTTTTTCTCGCTCAGCATTCGATCCTGCTTTATTGGCAGATAAATTAAGTGCAGATGCAATAAAACAAGCAAGTGTGATGGAAGATGAGTATTTTACTTCATTATCCATGACATACAGTCAGCAGTCGTACCAGGTTCGTTTTGGCTATGGCAGCACGGTTGTTCGTCCTGACTTGCGTGAGTTAAGCCCTGTTCAATTCCAAGATCCGTTGACCGGTTATCGAACGCTTGGTAATCCATTCTTAGAATCTAGTTACCTAGATAACTTTGATGCACGTATCGAATTTTATATGGACAATGGTGATAACTACTCAGTTGGCGCATTCTATAAAGATATAGATAACCCAATCGAAGCATTATTAACCGAAAGTGACGGCCGTTTTACGCTGCAGTTTGACAATGCAGATACAGCCTATGTTTACGGTATAGAAGCAGAATGGTTAACTGAGTTGCATAGTGATTTATTAGGAGGTGCTTTTTTTACTTCTGGTAATTTAACAGTAAGTGATTCAGAAGTTGAAATTGCACAAGAGCAGCGCGCTGACCTTACTAATCTAAAGCGACGCATGACTGGCCACTCAAAGTATGTTGCCAACTTACAATTGAATTACGATTCGCATGATGGCATGCACCAAGCTTCAGTTATTTATAACGTATTTGGTGACCGTATTTTAGCTGCGGGTGTTAACAATTTTGATGACGCTTACGAACAACCTTTAAACTCGTTAGACATGGTTTATAGTTACTACCCAACGTTCAATACTACATTAACACTTAAAGTGAAAAATATGTTGGGACAAAACTTTGAAGTAGAACAAAATGATGTGCTAATTCGTTCTCAAGAAACGCCTAGAGAGCTGAGTTTAAGCTTTAGCTATGAGTTTTAAACCCCTTGAACGACTAAAATAAGCCGTTACAACCTAGCCCTGCCATATGTAGGGCTTTTTACTACCTCAGTTTTAAACGCAGTTATAGTTTAATATTGATTATATAAATGATGTTTTTATATCTCTTTTAACTTAAACATTATTCACTTCATACACACACTCTCTCTAAATCATTTAACTTTAATAACTCTTTAACAAATAACACATAATTGTTGTTTATATTTAACAGGCTGTAATTAAGTTTTATAATTTTATTTTAAAAGGAATAATATCCATGAATTTAATAAGAAAGGTTATTAGCTCAGTTGTTATAGTTGGTTCTTTTGGTTTTGCGAATGATGCTCTAGCTGCAAGATCATGTTCTGTTATTGTTGATGATATCCAGCTAAATCATTCTCAGGTAATTGTGAAAACAACTAATAGTATTACTCACATGGCTAATGACAAGTTAACTTTAGCTTATCAAGACACTCAATTTGGCCAGATCTTAGAAAAGCTTGCTGAAGCAAAAAGTTTAGAAACGCCTGTAAAAATTTATATACTTGAGGAGTTTAATGGTGATGATGCGCGCAGTTGTAGTGATAGCGTTACTGACTATATAGGATCAGTTCATCGCTTCTAATGTACTAAATTGTTTGTAGCCCCATAATTAGTATAGGGCTACAATTTTATATACTACTGACACTTTATAGTTGCATAAAGTTGATAGCATTGGTTTTTACTACCAGTGCTTTTCATTGTCCATAATTGGTTATACCAATCAAAGTTACCATAAGCGCTTTCATCCTCTCCGCAGGTAATTGTGCTTCCAGAAATTTCTTGATTGTGACCACGCTCTTCACAAAATTGATTTCCATTTGTAGAACCCACAAAAAACAGCTCTAAGCGCCCATTTATTCAAACCTTTGGTGCGTAATAGGTTGTTGCAGTATTTACCAATATGCCTTGTTGCTGTTCCATATTTATTTCTGCGCGCTCAAAGGATACTTTTTCATTTTCTTTTAGCGTTACTGTGCTTGCTGAAAGCGTAGTATCTGCAAATACATTAAGTGATACTGAACTTAAAGTAAGTAGAGCAAGAGTGAATGTCTTCATTATCTTTTCCTTAGTTAAATGTAGAATTACACAAAACATCTTTATTCAATGTGTCTATTAAGCGTGGTAAATATAAGTTTCAACAAGGTTAAGCTTTTATTAAAGTTTAAAATAAGCACTGCATGCCTTTGCATTTTTTACACTATGAAAAAAATTTGAGTTCTACTTTATTCACTAGTTTTAGCCGTCTACGAGTGTTAGTTTAGCGTTAATGAAAATTAAATCTCACGCAATGAATTTAATTTTTAATGTATTAAGGCATCTTTTATGAATCAAATAATGGAACTCACAATGAAAAAAGTAGGATTAGTCGGTTGGCGTGGCATGGTTGGCTCTGTGTTATTAGAGCGTATGAAGCAACAAAGTGATTTTGCACTTATCGACACCACCTTTTTCACCACCTCACAAGCGGGCCAATTAGGCCCAGATATTGCGGGCGAAGCAAAGCCGTTACTCGATGCCAGCAATATTTCCGAACTGGCTAAAATGGATATTATTGTTACCTGCCAAGGTGGCGATTACACTAATGCTGTTTATCCACAATTGCGCGAGTCGGGTTGGGATGGTTATTGGATAGATGCAGCGTCGGCACTGCGTATGGCTAACGACAGCATTATAGTACTCGATCCGGTCAATAAAGACGTTATTGAGCAAGGTTTATCACAAGGTGTTAAAACCTTTGTAGGCGGTAACTGTACGGTTTCTCTTATGCTGCTTGCACTGGGCGGTTTATTTGAGCAAGACTTAATAGAATGGGTAAGCCCCATGACCTATCAAGCTGCGTCGGGCGCGGGTGCGCGCAACATGAAAGAGTTAATTGCACAAATGGGCGCAATTCATCAAAGTGTTGCCGAGCAACTTGCAAATCCAAGCGCTGCTATTTTAGAAATAGATAAAATAGTCAGTGAAAAAATGGCATCAGATTCACTGCCGCAAGATCAGTTTGGTGTGCCACTCGCGGGAAGTTTAATTCCATGGATTGATGTGCCTATGCCAAGTGGCCAAAGTAAAGAAGAATGGAAAGCGCAAGTTGAAGCGAATAAAATTTTAGGCTCGGCTAAGCAACCTATTCCAATAGATGGTTTATGTGTGCGTATTGGTGCTATGCGTTGTCATTCACAAGCAATGACCATTAAATTACGTGAAGATATTAGCGTTGCCAAAATAGAGCAAATTTTAGAATCGCATAACGAGTGGGTAAAGGTTATTCCTAATGAGCGCGACATTAGCACTACCGACCTAACCCCAGTTAAAGTCACCGGTACACTGAGTATTCCAATTGGGCGTATTCGTAAATTAGCCATGGGGCCTAAATATATTAGCGCCTTTACTGTTGGCGATCAGCTGTTATGGGGTGCTGCAGAGCCGCTACGTCGTATGCTTCGCATAATTGTTGATAGCGAATAATAGCAATTTAATGTAACTGCTATAAACGCTTAAATTGTTTTATAAAAAAAGGGTTAGCGATTGGCTAACCCTTTTTATTTTAAATGCTAAATTAATTATTTTTCAATTTAGAATTATTAAGCTGGTGGCTGTAAATAATTAATACTCTTTTTCTTTGAGTAATGACTTTAGATCAGCAATTTGTGCTTGCAAGGCGTTTACTTGCCCTTGTGTCGCGGGCAGTGAGTCGTTATCGGCCAGATCATCGCGGGCATTTTTGTGCTCTTGCGACATCACTTCTAAAATAGCGCCAACCATCATATTTAAAAATACAAACGCAGTTAAAAATATAAAGGTTAAGTAGTAAATCCAGCTAAGTTTATAAACCAGCATGGTTTCGTACATTACGTCGGTCCAATCTTCAAACGTGGCAATTCTGAACAAGGTCAACATAGATATTGATACATCACCCCACAATACGGGGTTTATATGTGCAAACATCATACTGCCTACAGCGGCGTAAATATAAAAAATAACAAACATCAGCAGGGCTATGTAACCCATTTGCGGAATAGCTTTAAGTAAAGCGTTAACTAATAAACGCAGCTCGGGGACCATAGACACCAGCCGCAATACACGAAATATTCGCAATAAGCGTGCAATTAGCATACTTGAGCCTGCCGCAGGGTATAAGCTACCTAGTACGATAAGGGTGTCGAAAATATTCCAACCTTTGGAGAAAAAATCTTTGATACCTTTACTGGCAATAAAGCGAATTACGAGTTCAATTAAAAAGAACGCCGTAATGCCTATATCCATCCAATTAAGGACAATTTCTACCGTTGGCGGAAGAGAATAGGTGTGAGCACCTACGGTAAGAGCAGAAACAACAATTACAGCAATAACAAATGATTGAAATAGTTTGCTTTTATCTATACGCTGAAACTGCTTTTGCAACTGCGGCAACATCATAATAAGTCCTGTACAAAGTAAGGTTTTTTGAGGCGCTTAATATACAGTTTTTACCTTCTAAAGTGTAAGGAATTTTAATGATTATCAATAAACTAAACGCGAGTTTACTGTTTGTAGCCGGTTTGAGTTTGCTCGCTGGCTGCAGCTCTGATGCACGCTTTCATGAAATACAATCTGCACGTCTTGATGAGTGTAACTACAAAGCAGACAAAGAATATTACGAATGCCTTAAATTACAAGAGGCTAATTTTGAAGAGTTTAAAAAACAACGAGCCGAAAACACTCAGTAACGCTTATTTAATCACTCTTATTAAATAACGGCTATTAAGCGTTATTACTATTTAATTTCAAATATTAATAAATTAAGAGGCTATGGCTAACACATTATGACAAAAACTCAAAAACAGCGTGATAAACAAATACGCCAAGTACTGACAATTGCCTGTGAAAATATAAAACAAACCGATTTTGGCTTTGCTTATTTAACACATACCGTTGATTTAAATAACGAAGCTAACACCTTAAAAGTTCAATGCTATTTTAACGATGACCTAGCGTATCAAAAAAGCGAGTTACATTTTGACGCGCTTAAAAATGAGATCACACAACAGCTTGCAACAATTGGTTTGGCTATTAAAGCAGCGAATATTTCGTTTTTAGTCGATTAACCTTTGTTAGGTTGGTTTGTGTATGCTTGGAGGCTATAATTGGCCAAATTATTTTTTAGAGTATAAATTATGGCTGTCCCTACTCGTTCGCAAATCTCCCTTGGTACAAAAGTAAATATCGTATTAAAAGAAGATCAACGCAGTGGCACATTAACGCAAGGTGTGGTTGAGCGTTTATTAACAAAGTCACCAAACCATCCTCATGGTATTAAAGTACGTTTAGACGATGGCCAAGTAGGCCGAGTGAAAGAGATCTTATAATGAGCACTTTAACAGAACAGGCTTTTTGGGATTTAGTAACCGCCCCCGATTTAGGGCTCGATCCGCAAAATGTGAGTGATAACTTAAAGCTTAAACTGCACGATTTAACCGATCAGCAGTTAATTGAGTTTGATAAATTCTTTGGTATTTGTATGCGTAAATGCTACACCTGGGATTTATTTGGCGCAGCATTTGTAATGGCCGGTTGTAACGACGAATATGGTTTTAGTGAGTTTAGATGCTGGTTAATATCGCGCGGTGCAGACGTGTTCGAAAACGCTTTACTAAACCCTGATTCAATTGCCGCCTGTACGCCTGTGTATCATGTTAACGAGCAGCCTTATCCGTACATTGATGAATACGACTTAATTGCTGGTTTACTTTACGAGGAGCGTAACGATGACGAACTGCCATTTATTCCCTCAGGAAGTGACGAGCCAAGAGGCAAACGCTTTAAAGACAAAGCTAAGTTTTTAAAGCAAAGCTATCCGCTGTTATTTGCTAAGTACTGGCAGTAATATTTTCACGCCCTAATCGTTTTATTTTTTACTGCGTATAAAAACGCTTAGGGTGTGTAGCGCCTTTTTAAAGCAATACGACTTCTCTCCTTTTAAAGTAAATCTCTGTTATAGTTATAAAAGTTATAAAAATTAAGCAACCAAGCATTTCGCTATTATTTAACCCACTAATTCGAGGATACAACCACTTAATGAAATACTTAACACTTGCTTTATTAGCTATTGCTTTTACCAGCGCTCATGCAGTTGCAACCCCAAGTAATAAAAGCCGTTTTATTCCGCTTTTAAAAACAAAACTGGGTGCTTATGAAGTGGTATCGGCTAATTCAGCGTTATGCGTTAATAGCCAATTGAGTTTTGTAAATCCAGATAATGAAGATGCCGGTTTTACTTTAGGTGAGCAAATTATTTTTGACTCATTACATAACGGAACACAAACGGTTAAAAAACCCGATTTTTGTTTTGTTACTAGCTCATTAAAATACAAAATCGACGGCATTGAAAACGGCTTAAGAATGAGTCGCTGCGAAAATCCAGCTAACGAAAAAATAATTAGCCAAAGCATTTACTTTTTAGCTAACGACACACTTAAATATACTTTAAGCCAGCCAAGCGTTGCATGCACTTTTAAAAAAGTGCCCGACAGTCAGTAACGCATAGGTAAGCTATACTTACTCACAATATATTTTGGGTATATCACGCCAGCGCGTGGTGTACTGCGGGGATAAAAAATTCCTGTTCATATGCCAACCTTCATTTAATTTACTGCTTGCTAAACTTAGCATTCCTTTACCATAGCGTTTATTTATTGCATCAAGACAATTCATTAATGGTGGATTGTCGGTGCGTTTATTAAATAAATCGTCTTGTTGAAATTGCTGCGCAATAAGCTCTAAAGCACCTACACCACATTTATAATAGCGAATACCCGGCTGGTATATTTGCTCAAACACTTGCGATACAGCACTAGCCATTACGCAGGTGTCGTTAGTGGGGCTGGCAAATGTATACATATACGACTTTTTATAAAAAACGTTTTCGTGAGACGAGCTCGCCGCAAAAATATAAAGTTGTTTGGTAAGCGATTTTTGCTTTCTTAATTTACTAGCAACCACAGTAACGTGATTAATTAACGCGGTTTTAAGTGCCGTTGGCTCGTATATACGCTCACCAAAGCTTCGGGTCGAAAATATCTCGCGCTTATCTTGGCGTACGTCGTCCCAATTTAAGCAAGGTATGCCATTAAGCTCATTTACAGTGCGCTCTACCACCACACTAAATGCACGGCGCATACTGTTAGGGTTTTGCTGCGCTAATTGCCATGCAGTGTGTATGTTCATTACTTTTAATTTTTTGGCTAAACGCTTACCAATACCCCATATATCTTGGCAACTCATTCTTTGTAAAATAGCTTTACGGCTTGCTTCGCAGTTAATAACAGCAACGCCATTAAATCCGGATAATTTTTTAGCGGCATGGTTTGCCGCTTTTGCTAAAGTAGCCGTAGAGCCAAAGCCAACACCAACGGGGAGCTTAGTTTCGCGCCATACGGTGCGCCTAATAGTGTGCCCGTATGCAAACCAGTCATTAATAACAGGGGTGTAACCGTTAAAGTGTAAAAATGATTCGTCGATACTGTATACGTGTTGCACGTCGCAAAAACGGCCAATAACGTTCATCATTTTGTCGCTTAAATCTGCGTATAGCTCGTAATTACTAGAACGAATTACTACATTATTTTGCGCAAGTAACTGCTTAACTTTAAAGTAAGGCGCAAATTTAGGAATATTTAAACGCCGAGCAATGGGGCAAACCGCGCATATGCAACCGTCGTTATTGGTAAGCACCACCACAGGTTTTGAGCGAATAGCCGGATCGAATACTTTTTCAGCACTGGCATAAAAGGCCACCGCGTCTACTAGGGCATACATAACAGTAACTCAGGGCTTTGGCGGTGCAGGCGAATTGAGCGTGTCACTACGCCCTCAAGCTGAAACTCATCGCAGGAGGTTAGTTGTACTGGTTTATACAAAGGGGATGCCGAGAGCAGCCGAGCATTGGTTTTATCAAGTAGCTTACACACAAATAAGCCATTTAAATTAGCAACTATAACGTCGCCATTTTTAGCCTGTTCAGCGCGGTCTACTATTAGCAAGTCGCCTTCAAAAATACCCACATCTTGCATTGAACTGCCAGAGGCAACGCCAATAAAAGTGGCGTCGGGGTGCTTTATTAATAGCTCATCAAGCGACACACCAAGCTCGCTATATGGTGCCGCAGGCGATTCAAACCCGCACACACCCGCTTCTATATAAATGGGAATAACAAACATAAAGATCAACCAAAACGCATATACTGTACAAGTATACAGTATATGCGTTTTATTTTACTTTTGCCAAGTAATGAATGAAAGATCACTGCATGTTTTTGATCATTGTTTGTGCGGTATTTAAGAAGTCGTTGATTTGCGTCGAGTTTAAATTTTTACACATTTGCTCGTTAACTTGGCGCTCGGCATTTAGTAATTTGTTAAAAAGCGCAGTGCCAGAGGCAGTAAAAGAGACAATAAAACAGCGTTTATCGTGCTCACTGGCACATTTGTTGATTAAATTTAATGCTAAAAGCTCCTTAATTAAACGGGCAATTTGTGCTTTGTCGCGTTGAGTTTGAGTAACAATATCGTTAGCAGTACACTGCGGCGTTGCTGCAATAATATGCAAGCAACGCACATGCATAGCGTTTAAACCAAGGTCGTTCGCATTAATCGCATCACGCGTTGTTACGCGGTAGCTTTGCATTAGCATAAAGAGTGTATTAGGTAGAGATGATTTCATAGTAGTTACCAAATGGTTGACAATATCAATTAAATTGCTATAGTTGATTTTATCAACCAATGGGGCGTTGTGCAAATGTTGCTGCATGCAATTTAAACTTTTTGTAAAACGAGGTAATACATGAGTAGACAAATACGCAAAGCACAGGTGCTAAGTACGAAGCAAATTACACCGCACTTACAACGCATTGTGGTGGGTTCTGATGAATTTAAAGATCTTACGCCAAGTTACATAGGCCACTATGTAAAAGTGTTACTGCCCCATAATGGTGAACTCGATTTAAACATAAAAACGGCGCTTATGCGCTCCTATACTATTAACCATGTTAATGAGCAAACGGGGGCGCTCACGCTCGACTTTGTAATTAATATGCACCATGGTCCTGCTACAAACTGGGCGCAAACAGCAAAAGTAGGAGACACCCTAGCCATAGCTGGCCCGGGCCCTAAAAAACTCGATAATTATAGCCATTCGCACTACGTACTCCTTGGCGACTTAACTTCAGTTAATGCAGTGAAAGGCTATGCTCAGCAGTTACCGCATAGCGCGAAAATTGATATGTTTATTCATGCTCCTAGCGCTCAAGACATTATTAGTTTAGATACGCCGCGCCCTGTAAATTGGCTAGTTACCAATAGCCCAGATGAAAGCATGCTAACTGCATTAAACAATTTAAAAATAGGCGTACAACCCCCAATTGTTTTTATGGCGCTTGAGGCAGGTTTAGTGCGCAAAGTAAAAACTAAACTTAATGAGCTATACGCCATACCACGTACGCATATTGTGGCATCGGGTTATTGGAAAAAGGGACTAAATTCAGAGAGCTATAAACAGCAACGTCAGCAAGCGGCACAACCCGCTTAAATATGCTCAGGTTATTTAGTGTTTAGCACCTTTAGTATCTTGAATTACAGGTAACGCACACCCATCTCTAGTTTTTATGCTTGTGGTTATAGCACACCATAAGCATGCCATTTATAGGAGCTGCTATTTTGTTATCTAATATTCCCTTTTCGTTATTAGAGCTTGCCCCGATGCCCAAAGGGGCAACGGTATCCGAAACACTACATAAAAGTACTAAGTACGCTCAAAGAGCCGACGAACTAGGTTTTAATCGCTTTTGGTTAGCAGAGCACCATAATATGCCAGGTATTATATGTGCAGCTACCTCTATTTTAGTGGGCCATATAGCCAGTAAAACAGATCGAATACGTGTAGGTTCGGGGGGGATTATGCTGCCGAATCACTCGCCATTAGTTGTAGCCGAACAATTTGGTACATTAGAGAGCTTATACCCAGGGCGTATTGATTTAGGGCTTGGCCGTGCACCAGGAAGCGATCCTATTACGAGTAGAGCTTTAAATTCAGACATGAGCCGAGCAGAGCGCTTCCCTCAAGAAGTAACCGAACTGCAAACCTTATTAGGGCCTTATAATGGCACTCACCCAATACGGGCTATACCCGGTGAGGATACCAATATACCTATTTGGTTATTAGGCTCAAGCTTATTTAGCGCGCAACTTGCAGCGCTAAAAGGGTTACCGTATGTATTTGCAGGGCACTTTGCTCCGCGCTTTTTGTACGATGCCATAGAGTTGTATAAGCGTGAATTTAAACCTTCAAAGGTACTTGATAAGCCATACATAATGCTGGCGTTACCGCTGATAGCAGCCGATACCGACGAAGAAGCACAATACCTATCGACCACTTCGCAACAGCGGGTACTTGCGCTAATGCGTGGCAGTGAATTATGGCTGCAACCACCTGTTGACTCTATGGACGGCCTATGGAGCGAGCAAGAGCGTGCACAAGTGGAAAACTTTTTAAGTTTAAGTGTAATAGGCGGGCATGTAAGTATAAGACACAAGTTAGAAATGATAGTAAAAGAGCTGGGCGTTGATGAATTTATATTTACCAACGATTTATACGACAGCGAAAAACGCCATAGAGCTATCGAAATTTTAATGGAATTAAAACGTTAAGTTTCATTTAGTTAAGCAGGCGTACACCTTACGCCTGCTATATTATACGCGAAATCTAAACTAGTTTTGCTTATAGGCAACATCAATCTGTATTTTGGGTGCTCATTTAAGCTACTCCCAAATAACAGCAAATAAATTATCCTACCGCATTCGCTTTAAGCGATTAAACTAATAGATTTAATCAAATTTTATAGTGATAACTTACCCGCTATAATTAAAACCACAAAACGTTATAACTCTATAACTCTACTTTTTACAGGAAGGTGCACCGTGAACTCGCTAAATAATGTAATCCCTAATTCAGTTAATAAAGCAGCGCTGCCAAAAATTGCGCTGATTGCTGAAGGTGGCGGACAGCGAGGTATATTTACAGCCGGTGTACTCGATGCGTGGTTAGAGCAAGACTACGACCCATTTGATTTATTTATTGGTACTTCTGCGGGTTCGCAAAACTTAACTAGTTTTTTAGCAAGGCAAAAAGGCTATGCAAAGCGTTTGATCAGAGGGTTGTCGCGTAATAAAAACTTTTTTCAATTAGGCCGTGGTTTAATTGGTAAGCACATAATGGATTTAGACTGGTACTTTGATAAAACCACAGAGGTAAATCGTAGTTTAGATTTTAAAACAGCCAAAAGTAACTTAGGGGATCGTGAATTGCTTATTACAGCAACTAACTCACGAGACCGCAAACCGTACTTTTTAGCGCCTACAGGCGAGAGCAAGCAATGGCGTGAGCTATTAAAAGCATCAAGTGCGTTACCATTTTTGTATAAGCAAGGTGTAAAACTAACACCTTGGATGAATACTTTAGCAGCTAACGAAGCCGAGCTTGCCTTAGAGCAAGTAGAGCCAGCAATAGCCGACTTTTACTTAGATGGCGGCCTTGCAGCACCTTTACCTGTACGTGAAGCCTATAACCGAGGCGCACGTAAAATAGTGGTGATCCGCACGGTCGATATTAACTTTCAAGTACAATCGGCATGGGTAAATAAACTAAGAGCATTTGTGCGCGCGTCAGGCTATTGTCCTAAAACCATAGATTATTTACTACAGCACGAACAAGCATATCAAGAAGAGTTGGAGTTTATTGCAAACCCACCAGAGGATGTTGAAATTATACAAATTTTTGCAACCGAAAAACTGCATAGCAAATTACTTGGCAGTTCAGATAACGATTTACGTTTTGATCACAAACTTGGTTTACAGGCAGGGCGTGCTTATTTAGCAGAGCAAAACCCGCAAATTTGGGATCATAGCCATAATCAAGCATTGCAGTACTGTTATAACTAAATATAACTAAAACTAAGGGGGTTATTTACTCAATTGAATTGAGGTAATAAATAACCTCTTTGCTGGCGTATGTAATGCACGCCAGCATTTTATTTTAAGTAGACGAAAGCAAAATACTGGTTTCGCTATTTAAAATACCGTCTATTTCCCTTACTTGCCTAAGCACCCCATCAAATTCACTTAAGTTAGCAGCTTGAATTTCGGCTACTAAATCCCATGCACCGTTAGTGGTGTGCAATTTAGTTAGCTCAGGAATACCGCGCATCGTTTTGATAACTTGCGAGGTCGACTTACCTACCACTTCTACCATCATAATTGCTCTGACTGCTTCGGTTTCAATGTGCTGATGTACACGCACGGTAAAACCTAAAATTGCCCCTGATGAAAGTAATCTGTCTAACCTATTTTGTACTGTGCCCCGCGACACGTTTAATGTAGTGGCTAAGGTTGAAATAGAAGCGCGGCCGTCTTTTCTAAGTTCAGCTATTAATGCTTTGTCGAGAGCGTCATAAATATAGGGAGTCATAGGTTAAGCCTTAGGTAAGTTTTAAACAAAATACTAAATTTAACCATTGCCGCCTAGCAAAATGACAAAAAACAATGCTATTTGTATAATTAATTGCCATTTTAACTGACGCACCAGAGCGATAAACTGTCTATAAATAATTGCACACACTTACTTATAGAGGTTTTAATGACGCATTTTATAGTACAGCCAAAACAAGGCGTTCCTTTTATTAGCGTACAAACAATGGCAAAGCTTATAAATAAACTCGGCATAGAAAATGTTTTACAACAGCTAACAAAGCGACTAGAAACAGACTTTACTCGCTGGCAGCAATTTGATAAATCCCCACGTTATGCAGCGCATTCACCAGAGGGCGTAATAGAGCTTATGCCAGTGAGCGACGGCGAACTATTTAGCTGTAAGTATGTAAACGGGCACCCTAAAAATACCTTTAGAGAACTGCAAACCGTTGCTGCATTTGGAATTTTAGCCGATGTAGATAGCGGCTATCCGATTATGATCAGCGAAATGTGCCTACTTACCGCACTCAGAACTACAGCCACTTCAGCATTAGTCGCAAAATACTTAGCTCCTAAAAATGCAACCACACTAACGCTAATTGGTAACGGTGCGCAGTCTGAATTTCAGGCGTTGGCATTTAAAAGTGTATTAGGTATTACTGATATTCGTTTATACGATATAGACCCGAGTGCGTCGCAAAAAGCATTTAATAACCTCACTGCCTATGGCTTAAACGTCACTATTTGTAACAGTGCTGAAGAGGCGGTAAAAGGTGCGCACATAATAACAACCTGCACTGCAGATAAAACCAACGCCACAATTTTAACCAGCGAGATGATCCCACAAGGCGTGCATATAAATGCTATTGGTGGCGACTGCCCAGGTAAAACAGAATTAGATGCAAAGCTGCTTGAGCGCGCCGCTGTATTTGTAGAGTACGAGCCACAAACACGTATTGAAGGTGAAATTCAACAAATGAGGGCAGATTTTGCTGTAACCGAGTTTCATCAAGTTATTAATGGGCAAGCTTGCGGGCGTGAGAGTCAGCAACAACTTACTATTTTTGATGGTGTGGGCTTTGCTAGCGAAGATTTTACGGCATTGGTATTTATTCGCGATCAGCTCATTGCAACGGGGCAGTACAGCTTACTTGATTTAATTACCCAGCAAGCCGATCCGCGTAATTTGTTTTCAGTTTTAACCGCTGAGCATACGCAGCAAGAGAGTGTGGCATAAGTATGGTAAACCAAGCACCAAATAGTATTGTGATGGTTCGCCCACATCATTTTACTTCTAACCCGCAAACCATGCGTGATAACACATTTCAACGCAGCTGTTTAACAACAGATCAAAGCTTACACGCGTATAACGAAGTAACCAATGCAGTAGAAGTGTTAAAGCAAGAAGGGATCCTCGTTCACCTTTTTGAAGACCAGCATAAAGGTACGCCCGACTCGGTATTTCCTAATAATTGGTTTACTACTCACCAAAATGGCGAAATACTAACCTATCCAATGTACGCACAAAGCAGAAGAGCAGAATATCGCAAAGATATTATTGATTTTTTAACGGATCAATATAAAGTGTCTGCAGTGACTGATTATTCATTTTTGGCGAAAGAAAATTCATTCTTAGAAGGCACTGGTTCACTGGTTATTGATCATCAATATAAGTTTGCTTATGCGGTTGAATCAAAGCGAACGACACAGTCAGTTGTTAACACAGTATGCGAGCAATTAAAGCTAACCCCGGTGGTTTTTAATGCCTACGATATGCAAGGCACAGCGGTTTACCATACCAATGTATTAATGTGTGTTGCTACAGAGTTTGCCATGATTGGCTTAGACATGGTGCCAAACGAACAGCGCAGGCAGCTAGTAAGCCATTTATTGCAAAGCTATCATCAAGTCATTGAGTTATCGGGCGATCAAATTAATAACTTTTGCGGCAATGCCATTGAGTTACAGGGTAAAAGCGGACGGATTTTAGCGTTATCAGCAACGGCTTTTAAAGCACTTACTGCAGCGCAAATTAAGGTAATAGAAAAAAGTGCCAAATTGGTGCCTTTACCTATTCCTACCATTGAATCTGCTGGTGGCTCAGTAAGGTGTATGATCGCTGGCATTCATTTACCAACAAAGTAAATGTATAAAATAATAAAGGCAGTGTTACTGCCTTTATTATTTTATAACGTATATTTGTGTCGCTTGCAGTGCCTATTTAAATAAGAAATATAACAAGGAATTAGCAATGTTCGATACCGTAGTAAAAAGTGTAAATGGTATTTTATGGGGAGAGGGCCAAGTCCTCATTTACATTTTATTGTTTGCTGGTATTTGGTTTTCGGTGCGTTTAAAAGCCATTCAAATACTTAAATTTAAACATATGTTTAGTTTACTAAAAGGCAGCAGCAAATGTAAAAAAGGCGACATATCATCATTTCAAGCGCTGTGTACTGGTTTATGTGCGCGGGTAGGCACGGGTAACTTAGCAGGTGTTGCCGTTGCTATATCATTAGGTGGTAGTGGTGCCATTTTTTGGATGTGGGTTATTGCCATATTAGGCATGGCCACAGGCTTTGCCGAAAGTGTATTAGGTCAAGTATATAAAGTGCGCGACAGCCAAGGCGAGTTTAGAGGCGGCCCTGCGTATTATATTCAACAAGGATTAGGCAATCGAGCCTTCGCTATTACTTTTGCACTGTGCTTATTTTTAGGTTACGGCTTTACCTTTAGCGCCATGCAAACCAACACCATTACCGATGCACTTAATTTTGCCTTCGAAATTCCAACCTTTTACTCTGGATTAGTGATCACTGTGTTAGCCGGCTCTATTATTGTGGGTGGTTTTAAAGCAATCGCCCGCTTTGCTGAGCGCGTAGTACCGGTAATGGGCATAGTGTTTGTGCTTGTTGCAGTTATTATTACCTTAATAAACTTCACCCAAGTGCCTGCTATGCTTAAAGATATATTTTTATCAGCATTTGGGCTGCAAGAAGCAGGTGCAGGCGCGATGGGGGCAGCAATAAAAAATGGTATTCAACGTGGCCTTTATTCAAACGAAGCGGGCGCGGGCAGTGTGCCACATGCTTCAGCCAGTGCAAGCCCACTGCCTAATCATCCGGTAACACAGGGCTACATTCAAATGTTAGGGGTGTTTTTCGACACCATAGTATTGTGTAGTTGTACTGCGGTTATTATTTTACTTGCCGATATAGACATAAGCGGCGAAATGGAAGGTATACGTTTAACGCAAAGCGCCATGACCGCTCATTTAGCGCAAGGGGGTGTGTACTTTGTAGCAGCCGCCATTACCTTGTTTGCCTTTACGTCTGTAGTAGCCAACTACGCTTACGCAGAAAGTAACTTGCACTTATTTAAACTCGATAACAAAATGGGCCGTGGTATTTATACTTTGCTTTATTTATCAATGATGTTGTGGGGCGCGTCGGCCACATTAAAGCAAGTATGGGATTTAGCCGATATTGCTTTAGGTTTAATGACAGTGGTTAACGTTATCGCTATTATATTGCTAACCCCAACAATATTAGCAGTTACTCGCGATTATCATACGCAACGCGAAAAAGGCTTAGAGCCCGAATTTAAAGTAAATGATGTAAAAGTACAGGGTAAATGCGAAACCGGCATTTGGGACTAGTTAACGTATTTTAAGTCACTTTTAGCATTAATAAACGGTTTTATGGCAGCATAAAATCGTTTTTATTTTTGCATAACTATTCTATTTTTAGCCTGGTTATATACAAGGTAATTAACAAATATATACCATTAAATAGAAATAAGCAGCGCAATTAAACACAGATTTTATAGGCTAAATTTTTAGATGATCAACATTTACGCAGGTAAAACTGCTGCAAAAATAATAAACGAACAGGGGCTTAAACCCGAATTATTCAGCTCATTTTTAGGTGCCAGCGGCGGGCCAAAATGGTTTACCTTGTTTGGCTTAGACAAGTATATATTTGGTGAGTTTTTTAAAAACCATAGCCAATCGCTTAACTTAATTGGTTCATCGGCCGGTGCATTTCGCTCAGCGTGTTTTGCCCAAAACGATCCGGTTGCAGCAATTGAGCGCTTAGCAACATCGTATTCGCAAACGCGCTATTCTAGTAATAAACCTACCCCCGCAGAAATAACATTAAAAGCCCGCGCACTGCTTGAAGATGTTTTTGGCAATAATGGCGTGGCCGAAATTATAAATAACCCCGTATTTAAAGCACATTTTATAGTGGCAAAATCGAATGGATTTATAGCCAGCGAAAATAAATTATTACAGCTTATGGGTTTATCAAAAAGTTATATGCTTAATCGAGTAAACCGAAAATATTTAGGATCGCAATATGAGCGTTTTATATTTGGCCCAGCAACAAGCGACTTATCAATTACCGACAGCTATAATTTTAAAACACAAAAAATAGCGCTTAACCAAAATAATTTAAAAGATGCATTACTTGCATCGGGTTCTATACCTTTAGTTATGCAAGGCATTAAAAATATTTCCGGTTCACCGCTTGGCATGTATCGCGATGGCGGAATTATTGACTACCACTTTGATTTAAAAATTAACAACCCAGGACTCATTTTATATCCACACTTTAATAGCGACCCAAAAGCAGGGTGGTTCGATAAAAATTTAAAACGTAAAGTGTCACCACTTAATTACGATAACGTGGTGATGATCACGCCATCAAAAGAATTTATAGCAGGCTTACCTTACGGAAAAATTCCAGATAGAAATGATTTTACCGATCTTGATGCAGACACACGCATTAAATATTGGAATACCGTTTTTAGTGAAACTGAGAAATTGGCTCAGGCGTTTGACGAATATATAAATACTTAAAGACGTTATATAAACGTATGATCCACACTTTCATAAGTCAAATAGCTATCATTATTGACAATTTTAAATATATTTTTCAGCTTTCTATGCGTGACACCGGGGGGACTAGAAATAAAACGACGTCTGAAAAAATCATAATTACGAAAGGTCTTTATATTGGATGTGAAATTTTTCAAATCAAAATCATTTCCAAGTATCAGCTTTCTAATAGCAGCTGAGTGACCAATTGAGCCCATATGAAAATCGATTCTTTTAAGAAAAATAACCTGATTACCTTTATCAAATGAATAACTCCAAATTTTATACCTTTGAAATGCTTTTATATCAACTATCTGGTTGTATGGTATTTTGAAATCACAGCAATAAAACATAAAACCATCATATGTAAACTCTAAGTTTAGATTCTTAAAAAATGAATCTGACTCAAAGAGCGAATGATGTATTTTTATTATATCAACATAGTAAAAAGGTAGTACTAATCTAAACTCATCTTCAGCTAAAAATGAAATATGCTTTTGAAATTGATAATGATTATATATTCCATTAGGGTTAGAAGAATCTGAAAAGGATTTTAAATCAATATAATATTGAATATTTTTAGCAATATATAAACTAGTATCCACCACTGGATTTACATGAAAAAGAGAACCAATAATATCAGAATCATCTACCTCAAGTACAAATGAAAAGCCTTTATGATTATTAGCATAGTCAGTCCACATTAAAGAAGTTGTTTCACTTTTAGTTAAAGAAACAACTCCATGCATATTCATAGCTTTTGTTAGCTTAGGATTATTTTTTAATTCGTCAGATTGCGCGCCAAATTCAGAAGTATCTTCAAAGCATTTACTTGGCGTTAATCTTAAGCATGGGTCTTCTAAGAAACTATCAAGAGCAGCTTCAGGTAAATACTTGACCAATTTCATATTTTTAATATATTAGTTAACGATGATCATAAGCATAACATAAAAGATAAATAACATTTAAGCCCATAAATTACGTTATGTTAAATCAGCTTATTTAAAAGAAAGCGAGGGTGATTATTCAAATCAGCTCGCTTTTAGGAGAGTAATTTAGGGGTTAATTAAGCTCGGAGTCGACCCAAAACTTAGTACCTTTTAATACTGCTTGTAGTGCAAGGCCGCTTTCGGTCAAAGAATACACAGTAACTTGGTCTGCTATTGCTTCGGCAACTAATGCACCGCCTTTTTCTTTATATTTAGCTGCTGCATCTGCGTTTCCGCCAAATGCCCAACCGTGTTCAATAAATCTGTTTAGTGCCGCTTGGTTATGAAAAACCATAACAACGTTAAAGTCTTTAACACCTAAACCTAGGCCTAAACCGGCTTCGCCCATATTCATGTATGTAGATTTACCCGTTAGGTTATTTTTAATAACACCATAACCACCACCAAAACTAGCTAAAACAACATTGACGTTGGCATTATCAAAAACAGCATAACCTGCAGAGTTAGCAATTTGCTTTTTAACATCTGGTTTTATCGTGTAAAGTTTACTTAATGTATTTGATTCCATGCTATGCACTAATGCACGTTTTTCGCTTGGTGAGGCGCTGCCTGTTGTTGCACAACCTGTGAGCGCGAGTGTAAATACGACCATACTTAGCAAAATAAATCTTTTCATGAATTTTCCTTAAATAACATTTATAACTAGCAAGTATATAATTACAAAATAATAGAATCTATTTATGTCCAATACTAGACAGTATCGGACTTTATGGTTAATCTATAAGTCTATTATTTTATTGAATATTTTATTACTATGCTAGTTGCTTTGGTTGATACGTTAAAACAATTGAGATATCAAATTGCTCATCTTGAAGATAATACTTTAAATTCAGAATATCCAGAACTGGCTACCTTTATACAGCAAGTTGGCTTGACTGTAACTGAATCAAAACAAGATCTTACCTTCTTATACCAGTTTTTATATGTTTATGGTCGCAAATCGGAAGCAACCTATAGTCGGTTTAGAAGTGAGCTTGAACGTTTTTATTTATGGGCATGGTTAGTGGCTGAAAAATCAGTATTTGATTTAAAGCGCGAAGATATTGAAGGTTATGTAGATTTTGTTGTTGAACCAGATAAAGCTTGGGCTACAACATCAGTACAATGGCGTTATAAAGACGAGCAAGGTATTCGTCGTTTAAATACAAATTGGCGCCCTTTCATCCAAAAAGAATCAATTGCTAGCCAACAAACATTATCGGCAATGTTTACTGCACTTAACGTATTTTATAAATTTGCTATTTTAGAAGAAAAAACCTTTGCCAATTTTGTGCCTGTAGTAAAAAAGAATAGTCCCTATTTAGTGGTTCAATCGCAAATACAGATCCCCGATACGCTAAGCGATATACAATGGGAATATGTGTTTGGGGTAACGCGCGACTTATGTGAGCAACAACCTGATCTAGAAAGAAATTTATTCACTCTGGCATGTTTAAAAGGATTATATTTACGGATCTCCGAATTGTCAGAGCGGCCACAATGGTCGCCCGTTATGTCGCATTTTTGGCAAGACAACGATGGCTTTTGGTTTTTACGTATTATGGGTAAAGGTAATAAATTACGAGATGTAACTCTAAGCGATGATTTTGTTGAATATTTAAAACGCTACCGACTTTATCGTGGTTTACCTGCCCTACCACGCGTTGATGAATCTGAACCTTTGGTGCATAAAATCCGTGGCCAAGGTGGCATGACAGTTAGGCAAATACGACGTTTGATACAACAAAGTTTTGATTTAGCTCAGCAATCTTTACTTGATGATGGTTTTAAAGATGACTCTGAACAACTTGAAGCAGCAACCGCACATTGGCTTAGACATACAGGTGCAACACACGATGCACAAACACGACCACTCAAACATTTATCTGAAGATTTAGGACACGCAAAAATAGCAACTACAGATCAAATTTATATTCAAACAAATATAAAAGAACGTGCAAAATCAGGTTTAAAAAGGAAAATATAATGGAATATTTAGTCATTACTTTTATTGGCAGTTTGTTTTTGATTTATTCATTAACAATCCGGCAATTAGAAAGAACCGAAATCACTGGCCCAATGTTTTTTGTGATTGGAGGAATAGCACTGGCTTGGTTTATACCTGAGGAAGTTGAACAATTAAAAAATGGTGGAGCTTATATATTACCTTTAATTGAATTAACTTTAAGTTTGTTTTTATTTACCGACGCTACAAAAACAAAACTAAGCGTTTTAAAACACAGTTATCAGTATCCAAGTTTATTATTATTTGTTGCCCTACCCCTTACCTTGTTGTTAGGTATTGGCACTGCATTATTTTTATTTGCAGAGTTAACACTTATTCAAGCTGCATTATTAGCAATTATTTTAACACCAACCGATGCAGCACTCAGTAAAGGACTATTAGAAAGTACACAAGTGCCCGAAAATATCCGTGAAGGAATAAATACTGAAAGTGGTTTAAATGATGGTTTATGTGTACCTGTATTTTTAATTTTTTTGTTATTAGCTAATAACCCAGAGCTTGGGATCACCGCTTCACAAACTATGATTATTTTTACTCGGGAACTTGGTATAGCGCTATTGATTGCGATTGCGAGTGTTGCGATATTTATTCCCACTTTAAACTTTGCTATGCAACGCCATTATTTTGCACAAAAATCCAGTCCTTTTTTGCTGGTAGGTTTTGCAATGGCGATATTTTCTATTACACAGTATTTTCATAGTAGTGGTTTTATTGCAGTGTTTGTAGCAGGTTTATTATTTGACCGATATTCTCCAGAGTCGATACGTTGTGAAATTGTTGAAGACTCAGAGCACATAGCCGATTTTGCAGCATTATTAATTTGGTGTTTATTTGGTTTTGTAAGTGCCTATTTGGTTTTACCAAAACTCAGTTTTGAAATAATAATTTATGCTTTACTTAGTGCAACTTTGATCAGAATAATTCCGGTTATGTTGTCACTGCAATTTACTGCACTGAATATAAAAGAGCGATTTACTTTTGCTTGGTTTGGACCAAGAGGACTCGCATCGATAGTATTTACGTTAATGGTAATTGATACTCAAATAGAAAATAAATATCAGATTGCAACTATTGCTATGACCACTATTTTATTTAGTGTATTTATTCATGGTATAACTACTAAGCCAATTGCAGATAGTTTTGCTAAAAAGTAAAAAGTAAAAAGTAAAAAGTAAAAATGCGTAATTTTATTTATAAAGTTACGCATTTTTTAATCAGTCTAATAAAGTTTAATTGCTAAGTAGGTGTGCAAGTAACTCAATTGGATGTTTAGGTTTAAATTTTTCATATCGTTTAACTTGGCTACGACAAGAAAATCCTGTTGATAACAGTTGCTCGGGTTTATTTTTATCTACAATAGGTTTCCAACTCATTTCGTATAGTGCGCGCGAGTTGTTTTGGTTTTGTGCTTCATGACCATAAGTACCCGCCATGCCGCAACAACCAGTACTGGTTGTTTTTAATGATAAGCCAATATCGGTAAAAATATTTTGCCAAACACTCGCAGCTTTTGGTAAGGCGGTAGTTTCGGTACAGTGGCTTAATAAAGTAAATTCAGTATTAGTATTAGTATTAGTATTTTGTTTTGCTTTTAATTGCGTAAACGATTGAGTTTGTAACCACTCGTGAGCAAGTTGCACATGGAAATCACCACGATTATTTTCTAAAATTGTATTGTACTCATCGCGGTAACACATAACTAATGAAGCATCTAAACCAACCAGTGGCGCATTAATATCGTTAAGTTTATTTAAAAACTCCGCGGCGTTTTTTGCTGTTACTTTAAACTCATGTAAAAACCCTTTTACATGTTGTGGTTTTCCATTGGGTTTAAAAGGTAATAACATTGGCTTTTTGCCGAGCTGAGTAATAAGCGTAATAAAACTCTCTACTAATTCTGCTTCATAAAAACTAGTGAATGGGTCTTGTACTATTAATACATATTCGTTTTGTTGCTCAGCACTTAATTTATTTAGTAATTCAAAATTAAAAGTATGAGCTTTGTTTACTCGACTAGTTAGTGCGGGAATACTTAATTGTGGTGTATTTACATAACCCACGGTTTTTTTAATTATGTTACTAACTAGGTCTGTACTTACTATAGGATTAATAATACGTGCAAATTTAGCCATTAATGGCGCACTAACTTCTATATTACCCACTAGGTAATCTTTGAGTGGACGTGCGTAGTAACTATGATAATAATTTAAAAAACGCGAACGAAAAGTAGGTACATCTACTTTAATTGGGCAAGCAGTAGTACATGCTTTACAGGCTAAGCACTCGTCCATCGAAGCTTTAACTTCGTGAGAAAAGTCGTAAATGCCTTTGTTTTTTTCACGGCTGTGAACAAAACGTTCCCACCAGGTAATTACTTCGCCTTTATTAAGTTGCTTTTCGACCTCAAGTAAATCTACATTTTTTGCTTCTTGCAGGCGCAACCATTCGCGCATTAAACTTGCGCGGCCTTTAGGTGAATGTCGGCGATCGCCGGTTACTTTATACGACGGACACATTGGTGAGTTTTCATCGTAGTTAAAGCATATTCCGTTACCGTTACAAGTCATGGCATTATTAAAACTTGTTTTTACATCAATAGATATTTGTTTATCGAACCATGAACGTTTTTGTCCATCAACACTTACTAGTGAGTCTTCACTATCGATAGGTGTACATATTTTACCCGGGTTTATTCGGTTATTTGGATCAAATGCAGTTTTTATTTTACGTAACTGAGTAAATAAATGGTCGCCAAAAAACGCTGGGCCATATTCGCTACGATACCCTTTACCGTGTTCGCCCCACATTAAACCACCGTATTTAGCGGTGAGTTTTACCACTTCATCTGAAATAACACGCAATAGTTTTTCTTGTTCTGGGTCGCACATATCGAGCGCAGGCCTAACATGTAAAACGCCAGCGTCAACATGGCCAAACATTCCATATTGTAAATTATGGCTGTCGAGTAATGCTCTAAACTCTACTATATAATCAGCTAAGTTTTCTGGTGGTACCGCGGTGTCTTCTGCAAAAGCGAGTGGTTTCTGACTGCCTTTTACGTTACCTAAAAGCCCGACTGACTTTTTACGCATGGCGTAAATTTTTAAAATATCACTTTTATTACTGGTTAGCTGGTAACCAATAACACCATTAGTTTGCTGTGCGACGCACTGATCTAATAGTTTGCACAAAGTGTCTACTTTGTCTTTTATATCCTCTGGTGATACAGCATTAAACTCAACCATGTTGAGCCCTTGCATATCTTTATTAGGAATGTCGGTTATTAAGTCCGATACTGAATGCCAAATAATATCTTGGCGGGCTAAGTTTAAAACTTTGCTATCGACAGTTTCAACTGAGGTTGCTCTCGCAGCTACCAAAAATGGTGAATGACGTAGTGCCGAATCAAAACTATCATACTTAATATTAATTAAAGTTTTAAATTCAGCAATGGGGGTTAGCTTTAATTTAGCCTCGGTGACTATGCCTAATGATCCTTCAGAGCCGGTAATTAAGCGGCTCATATCAAAAGTTTGTAAGTCATCACTTAGCACATGCTCTAGGTCGTATCCGGTTAAAAAGCGGTTTAATCTAGGGAATTTAGCTAATACAGCTTCGCGCTCATTTAGTGCGATAGCTAAAACGGTTTTGTATAAATGACCAACTAATGTGTCTTGCTCTGCGATTACCTTTGCTTTTTCTGTATCAATAGCTGCAGTACACATAGGTGTGCCATCGACCAAATAAGTTGTTAGCCCTAAAACATGGTCACTCGTTTTACCGTAAACTAGCGAGCCTTGACCCGAAGCATCAGTGCTGATCATACCGCCAATGGTTGCTCTATTACTGGTAGATAAGTCGGGTGAAAAGAAAAAACCATAAGGTTTTAAAAAGTCATTAAGCTGATCTTTTATTACCCCAGTTTGTACACGCACCCAGCCTTCTTGTGTATTTATTTCGAGTATTTCACGCATGTATCGTGATAAATCGACAATAATACCAGGGGTTAATGATTGCCCGTTAGTCCCAGTGCCGCCGCCGCGCGGACCAAATGTTAACGATAAAAAGGGGTCGCGAGATGCTGTTTGCAACGCAAGTTGAATATCTTTTTCGGTTTTAGGAAAGATAACACCTTGCGGTAGCTCTTGGTAAATACTGTTATCGGTTGAAGCTGTTATGCGGGTTGCATAACTTGCGTCAGTGTCTCCAGTAAACCCTTGATTTTTAATGGTACTTAAGTAATTTGCGACAACTTCTGTCGCGGCATCTTGCTGTGTAATAGTTGCTATCATGACGGCGATATTTTAAGGCATTTGATTAATTATATCATGCTGCGGGGTAATAGAAATTGAAGATTTTACAGTTTGTAACACTCTTTTAATCGATTTTATTCGCACTGCAATTATACTCAAGTTAACAGTTACTAGGGGGCTTTAACTATGAAAAAAATACTATTACTTTTAGCCGGTGTATTGTGCATGTTACTGGGTTTATTTTTTGCGATTGTACCTGGACCATCGTTAATATTTTTTATGGCAGGGTTATTGTGTTTTTCTTTTGACTACCCAAAAGCAAGGCATTATTTGGGGCTTTGTCAAAAAGCGTTAACTAAATCGTGCAGATATTTAGATAAAAAATTAGCTCGTTAAAACTTTGTTTTAAATTACACAAACAAAAATGCCAGCAAAAGCTGGCATTTTTATTAAACAAAGTAATTATTTAGCTAGTTTTTCAGCTAAGTATAACCATGTTTCTAGTACTGTATCTGGATTTAATGAAACAGAGTCGATACCCTGCTCTACTAACCATGCTGCAAAGTCTTCATGATCAGAAGGACCTTGACCACAAATACCTACATACTTGCCTTTTTCTTTAGCTGTTTTAATTGCCATAGAAAGTAGCTTTTTGATTGCAGGGTCGCGTTCATCAAATAGATGTGCGATTAAACCTGAGTCACGATCTAAACCAAGCGTTAGCTGAGTTAAGTCGTTTGAACCGATAGAAAAACCATCAAAATGCTCTAAAAACTCTTCAGCTAATAGTGCGTTTGAAGGCAGTTCACACATCATAATTACTTTTAGACCATTATCGCCACGTTTAAGGCCATGCTCTTCAAGTAGTTCAATAACACGTTTACCTTCTTCAACGGTACGTACGAATGGGATCATGATTTCGATATTGGTCATGTCCATGCCGTTTCTTACGCGTTTAATTGCTTCACACTCTAGAGCAAAACAGTCGCGGAAAGCTTCTGACACATAACGAGCGGCGCCACGAAAACCTATCATAGGGTTTTCTTCTTCCGGTTCGTATTGTTGGCCGCCAACTAAGTTTGCGTACTCGTTTGATTTAAAATCAGACATGCGAACAATTACACGCTCTGGTGCAAATGCACACGCCAGAGTAGAAATACCTTCAACCAATTTAGAGATATAAAACTCTACTGGAGATTCATAACCGGCCATCATGTCGGTAATCTCTGCTTTTAATGCATCAGTTTGTGCATCAAAATTAAGTAGTGCTTTAGGGTGAACGCCAATCATACGGTTGATAATAAATTCAACACGGGCTAGGCCAACACCTGAATGCGGTAAACGAGCAAAATCGAAAGCACGATCTGGATTACCTACGTTCATCATTACTTTAATTGGTAGCTCAGGCATTTCGTCAACACGTGAAGTAAGTACTTCAAAGTCTAAAATACCTTCGTAGATGAAACCTGTATCGCCTTCGGCACATGATACGGTAACTTCTTGACCAGCTGTAATTAAATCAGTTGCGTTACCACAACCAACAACGGCTGGAATACCAAGTTCACGTGCAATAATTGCAGCATGACAAGTACGGCCACCACGATTTGTAACAATCGCTGCTGCACGTTTCATGATTGGTTCCCAATCTGGGTCGGTCATGTCGGTAACTAAAATGTCGCCTACTTGAACCTGATCCATCTCTTTGATTGAGTTAAGAACACGAACAACACCGCTACCAATTTTATGACCAATTGCACGGCCTTCAACAACAACCTTGCTGGTGCCATTTAATTGAAAACGTTCCATTACGTTGGCATCTTCGTTTGAGCGAACCGTTTCTGGACGAGCTTGAACTATATATAGTTTGCCGTCGTTACCGTCTTTTGCCCATTCGATGTCCATTGGACGACCGTAATGTTTTTCGATGATTACAGCTTGCTTGGCAAGTTCTTGCACTTCTTCATCTGTAATCGAAAATTTATTTGAAAGCTCAGGGGCAACATCAACGATGTCTACTTGCTTACCATGTGCTTTGTCTTCTGAGTAAATCATTTGAATGGCTTTAGAGCCAATGTTACGACGTACTACTGAAGGTTTGTTTTTAAGTAATGTTGGTTTATGAACATAAAATTCATCAGGGTTTACTGCGCCCTGTACAACCATTTCTCCTAGCCCGTAGCTTGATGTGATAAATACAACATCTTCAAAACCAGACTCGGTATCAATACTAAACATAACGCCAGATGCTGACTTATCTGAACGAACCATGCGTTGTATACCAGCAGACAGTGCAACACCACGGTGATCGTACCCTTGATGAACACGGTAAGAGATAGCGCGGTCGTTAAATAATGAAGCAAATACGTGTTTAATAGCGACCATTACTGAGTCGATACCAACAACGTTTAGGAAAGTTTCTTGCTGGCCTGCGAATGATGCGTCTGGCATGTCTTCAGCAGTAGCTGATGAACGTACTGCAAATGAAACATCGGCTGCTGTGTCGCCGTGGAGTTGGCTGTATGCTTCGCGAATGGCTTTATCTAGATTAGGTTGGAATGGTGTATCGATTATCCATTGGCGGATATCGGCACCGACTTTAGCGAGTGTATTCACATCTTCAACATCAAGTGTATCTAGAATATCGTGAATTTTTGCGGTGAGTCCTGATTGATCTAAAAACTCATTAAAAGCATCAGCGGTAGTTGCAAAACCACCCGGCACTTGTACACCTGCGTTTGCTAGGTTTGAAATCATTTCGCCAAGTGAAGCGTTTTTACCGCCAACACGAGGAACATCTTGCATACCAAGCTCTTGATACCAGAGAACGTATTCTTGCACGGATCTTTCTCCAAAAAAACAAATTGTAGTACTAAATACCAACTAATTAACATTTAATCATTTTAGCGAGTTAGACATTGTATTAACAAGTTAAAAATTTTCATGTAGAACAACTACCTGTTAATTTTTATGTTGCTAATAAAGCGCTTCCTATCGCTATAATTGACTATTTACTTAATACAATCGATATAACTGTGAGAGTTAAGAAAGAAAACCTTTTATAAAGGTCACACCCATTCTACACTGGCAACAGTCCTCACGTAAACCGTGAGAAACTTAATTTTAAAATTAAAAGTAATAAAAAAGAGGATTTATGAGAACTGCTTTTTATATTTCAGATGGCACAGCAATTACTTCTGAGGTTTTTGGCCATGCTACTTTGTCACTGTTCCCTGTTGAATTTAATCATAAAACCATTCCCTTTGTAGAAACAGAAGAGAAAGCGCATCAAATTAAAGAGTTAATTAATGCAACGGCTAAAAGAGACGGTGAAAAGCCTTTAATATTTTTTACCTTTGTAAATTACAACTTAACTGAAATTATTAGCTCTGCTAATGCAGTGTGTTATGACTTTTTGACAACCTATAGCGAAAAAATAGAAAAAGAACTAAATGTGGCGCCAGTACCAAAAATTCATCGAACTCACTCTATTCATGAAAAAAGCTATGATTTTAGAATTGATGCGGTTAACTACGCGCTGATGAATGATGATGGCGGTAATATTAAAAACTATGGAGAGGCCGATATTATTTTAATCGGTGTGAGCCGCAGTGGTAAAACCCCAACGAGTTTATATTTAGCACTACAATATGGTATTAAAGCCGCTAACTACCCAATCACCGAAGACGACCTTGAAACTGAAGGCTTGCCTAAATGCTTAATACCTTTTAAACATAAATTATTTGGCTTAACTATTGATCCTGAGCGCCTTGCTGCCATTAGAGACAGGCGTATGGCTAATTCTAAATACGCTTCTATTCGTCAATGTCGTATTGAAGTGCGCGAAGTAGAAATGCTGTATAAGCGTAATAGAATTCCATTTTTAAACTCTACTCATCACTCAGTTGAAGAAATATCAGCGAAGATTATATCTGATACCGATCTTGAGCGCCGTAAGTACTAACTTATTTAGCGGTTAACTTAACTAAAAAATATAAAAAACGCCGCTTAATTAGCGGCGTTTGTATTTAGGGGAGTCATTTTATTTATTTACGTGCGTCTTTTAATAAATCGGCAACTAAAAAGCCTAACTCTAATACTTGATCGGCATTTAAACGTGGGTCGCACTGGGTTTTATAGCGCTGTGCTAAATCGTCGTCAGACAATCCGTACGCACCGCCAGTACACTCAGTAACATGTTGGCCTGTCATTTCTAAATGCACGCCGCCTGCATAGCTGCCCTCGGCTTTATGCACTGCAAAAAACTGGCTGATCTCACGCATGATGTTATCAAAGCTACGTGTTTTGTATCCTGAACTCGCCTTTTCGGTGTTACCGTGCATTGGATCAGAACTCCAAATTACTTTACGGCCTTCTTGTTGTACTTTGCGTACCAATGCCGGCAGTTTTTCAGGGAGTATATCTGCGCCCATACGGGTAATTAATGTTAATCGACCTGGAATGTTATCTGGGTTTAATGCATCAATTAAACGTATTAAATCGTCAGGGTCCATACCTGGACCAACTTTAACCCCAATTGGGTTTTTAATTCCTTTAAAAAATTCAATATGCGCGTGGTCTAGTTGACGCGTACGCTCGCCAATCCATACAAAGTGCGCAGAACAATCATACCAATCGCCAGATAAATGGTCACGACGAGTTAGTGCTTCTTCGTAGCCTAGCAATAGCGCCTCGTGAGAGGTGTATAAGTCGGTTTCTTTTAAGCTTGGTGCAATAGTAGAATTAATACCACACACTTCCATAAACTCAAGCGCGTCTTGAATTTTATCAGCTAGCTGTTGATACTTTTCTTTTTGTGGATTGGCCGCAACAAAGCCCATATTCCAACGGTTTACTTGATGTAAGTCAGCAAGGCCACCTTGTGCAAATGCACGCAGTAAGTTTAACGTAGCGGCACTGTGATGATACGCTGTCATTAGGCGTTGTGGATCTGGAATACGCGCTTGTTCGGTAAACTCAAAATTGTTAACAATGTCGCCACGGTATGACGGTAGTGATACGCCATCAATCGTTTCTAAATCTGCTGAACGTGGTTTTGCATACTGCCCTGCCATACGCGCTATTTTAACTACTGGGCATTTACCGCCGTAAGTTAATACCACGGCCATTTGTAAAATTGTTTTAAAAGTATCGCGAATGTTAGCGGCATTAAAGTCACTAAACGACTCAGCACAATCACCACCTTGTAGTAAAAAAGCGCGCCCTTCGCATACATCTTCTAGCTGCTTAAATAAACTTCTGGTCTCTTCAGCGAATACTAAAGGCGGAACACTCTTTAATTGCGCTTCTACTGATTTGAGTGATTCTTGATCTGGGTAGTTTGGCTGCTGCAATATTGGCAGTTCTCTCCAGCTATTTGGGTTCCACGTTTGCATATTCATTCCTCATTCCTATTTACCTGATACAACGAAATTAACGTATGCAGGGCTGTTTGTTCAAGGACTAAATTCACTATTTACTAATTATTTAGTTATGGGTTAGGTAATTAATATATTTAGCCATATATGTTGGGCCCTTAGCGCAAATATAAAATGATAAATAGAAAGAATATAACTGATTAAAAACATAAAGTTAAGATTAATCATGGTTACTTTTTAGTTGTTGACCTACATTCAATCTGAGTTAATTATTATAACAGGTCGAGCAGGGAACACATCATACTTAAATTGCACCATGTGTATTCTTAACTTTACAGTTAATATAAACAATAATTGACCAATAACTATGCACTTTTAAAAATACATGCTAAGGCGAGTTTTATTTGCCACCGCAACATATACTAGATGTTTATAAACAGTGGGTTTATTAGGCTAAAGCTCTCCCTGGTTAAGGTTAAAATACAAAGACTTATTTGGGCTCAGTACTAAGTTTTTATAAAAATGTGAATAGTGGCAGTTATTACTGAGGTTAAAACTTATTTTAATATGTATAAGTTTTACGCTTTGCAGATCTTATGCTGTAGTGTAAATAGACATGACAACGTATTGTATTTCACCCAGGCATACTACAATACGTAAAGCTTATATCTGCAATGTATTAAGTTACTCTTTGTATGAACGTTTGGATCGGCACTAATTAACACCACTAGCTAGCTGCTTAATTAGTTAAGCTACAGGGAACTCAAAATGGTTTGCCCTGCCCGGTACTAATAAATGTATATTCAGTTCTCACAAGCTAAACATTTTAAGTATCCCAAAGTATGAGCCGGTTAATTATATCAACCTCATTTTAAAGCCTCACCACAAATCATGGCTAAAGTTAAATTGCACTCAGAAGCTAGTAGGCCGTTATTAGCTGTAACCTATAACGGTATACAAATGTGAGTATTGGGGAATTATTATTAAGAGTTAAGCTACTCAAATGCATAAGCACTAGATTTTAAAATTAACCAAAGCTGTAAAGAACACATCATACTTAAATTAAATATTAGATAAACTTAGCCCCGAGTAAACTAAAATTATTAGCTAAACAAAGATAAGGTTATGTGCGATAATTAGTTAGGTAAGATGTGTTCTTTGGAGGTTGCATGGTAACTAAAGTACAAATAAGAAGTCAGTTTGATTTAATGAGCGAACTAACATTAAGGCTAATAGAAGAGCTTAATCTATGTGAATATACAAAAGCCGAATATTATCAACTTCCTGATATAAGCACTGTTGATGAAGATAAAGTGGCCGAATCGATTAAAGTTACTAAAATATCAGGCGAACTAGCACATAAAGCTATATTAAATTCCTTTACTGACATTTATAAAAAACAAGGGCTAAGTAGCCGAGTTTTAAAGCGTCATCCTGGCCTATTAGTTATAAAAAATGCTGACAAACAAGCACTAATTAATCGAATTGCTCAAGTAAATAAGGCAAAAGCAGCGTTTAAAGAGTGTATTTTAGCTATTGATAACAACGATGCTCGTTTTGAAGCGGTGCATAATGCAGTACCCAACTTAATTACTTTGGCTGCTTATCGAAAAATTCATAGTGAACATGAATCGCCTTTTTCAGTACGATTTACCTGGATGCACAAACATGCAACTAAAACACTGACCAAAAAAATGGCCCTCGAAATGTTACAAAAGTCAGCTAGTTATAGAAACCCCAGAATGATCGACCAGCAAAAATGGCAGGCGCTAGTAGCACAAGAGCAATTACGGGTAGCAAGTTTAGGTGAAAAAGAAAAACTTAGAATTAGGCGCCCTACTCGAGTTAGCCCTCAGGTAAATGTGCGTTATACCGCGCAAAACCGTTATCACGTCAGTGCGGCGCTACCTTTTATTTTAATAAACCCAGAACCAGACGTAAAGCTTGGAGTATTACCAAATTACGAAAAACCATTAAGTCATCCACGAAAACGTGACTATGATTTTTTAGTAGATCGACTTTATTTAGAACAAGTAGAAAAGTGATTATGTTAAAAAGGTCACGCTAGGTGACCTTTGTTATTATTGGACTCTGTAATAAAAATTACTTATCTACTATTTCAACAAGTTTGTCTTCATCAATAAGCACAGCATTTTCAACAATACGCTTACCGCCTTGTATTTCAATACGTTTATTGTGTTTATTCAGAGTAAGTATCTCATCACAAAATTGGTCTGATGGATGCATTTCGTAAGTGTAGTCAATAATATTACCGGTTTTGTCGTCTTTAACATTGGTAATACTGTACTCAGAGATAGCTCCTTTCTCGATCAAATCTTTCATTGTTGTGGTCATATCACGACGCAGCGCTTTTAATTTATTTTCGGTAATATTATCCGTTGAATAAATTGAGCCGTACTTTTCCATAATAGACAGTAATCTAAAATGGTATGTTTTACCCGGCGCTGCATAACGCCAAAGATGATATAAGCGCAGCATCATCCAACGCGACAATCCGCGTTTTAATTCTTGGGCGCTGTTAAAGTAATATCCTTTATATTCAAGGTTATCAATCATGTTATGCACAAATGCATTTAAACACGCAACACATTTAACATTTCCGCCTTGACCTTTTTTTCCACTAAAATGCAGTGACGATAAAAAGTTCATGTTCGATTCGTAAAACGAATCATCAATGTTTGTATTTTTGGTGTCTGTTGCTGAATATTTAAACGAAAGTTTCGAGCCTTGTAATGCTTCAAGTGATTCTTTAATTTGTGGATATGGCATAGATTGGCCAACGGTTTTCAGCTCTTGTGCTAATTCGTTCATTGAAAAAACAACAGCATATTGAATACCGGACTTAAAATTTATTTTTACTATTTTACCTTTAGAAGCTAAACGGATCAGCGCACGTTCTACTTTTTCTTCTCGATCTGATGGCCAAACCAAATATTCTACGTCTTCACCATCTTTGCGTGTGCTAACAACCGCCGGCGTTATTTTTAATTCACCATCGTACAAAATACCATCTATTTTTTCAGATATTTTGCGTGTAATTATTGTTTTTTTAGGTGCTTCTTCTAATGGTAATTTTTTATGCCCTGAACGGACAAAGCGTCCCCATAAATCATAATGGTTAAAAGTATTCGAATAAGCACGTAATCCATGAGCTGCATTTTCTATCGAAATCCGCACATCTTTATTATCTGTAAACAGTGCTAAGCTTTCATTATCAATTGCACTTTCCACCCCGTGAATTTGGCCCCTTAGTGTATCGGGCAAGTTATCTACCGAGATGTTGACCTTTCGGCTCATTATTGTTATTTCCATTTTTATTGCGACAGCTAATAACAACACATAAAGACAAAAAAGTTAAATGTTTAAGTTAGTATAAAAGTGATCTGAGCTAAAATAAAACCTTCGGATCACTATTATACTAAGCGGATGCTAATTAACTCAATTTCAGATCATTATTTTACTAACTAGGCAGTTACAAATCTCATTTTTACTAACTCAGTGAGATTTTTGTCCATTACAAAGCTAAATTTTTAATATTTAACACGACAAATTAACTAAAAAACTAAAAGCCCTGTGGATAAGCACATATTGAGTTAGCATAGATCTGATCTGTACCTACTACAGATCAGATCTATACTAATTAAAAGCCTTCTTTTACTACAGAGTCGGTGTATAACTTTATAATTTACTTAGTATAAAACTGATCTAACAGACCTTTTTTGTGCACAACTTAATGATTAACCTGTGTGTAACTATTATTTTAATTTTCAGCTTAGTAAAAAGCTGATCTGCTAGTAGATAAAGATCTGATCTTAACCAAGTATAAAGCTGATCTGCTTATTTTATTATTATTCATATAAATCATGTGTTTATGACCTTTATTTAAGCCTCTATCCTTTAATACCTTATATACTTAACCATACTTAACCTTTCTATTTATACTAAGAGATATTAAGCATGTAAAAATATTATTAGATGTCTTGTTTATAAAACACATGTCACTATAAATAGTTGTTTACAGCAAATTGAATGGACATTATACTAACAGCCTAACTTTGAGGAATTAAGTATGTCTATCAATAATAATGCGCTAAGTACCTACCGGCTTTTGAAAGCAACAGCTGAAGTTGCCGAAAAGTCACTAGAAGGACGTATACAACATTATCGCGCTCATCTTAAATCTGAAGAAAAAGAATTAAGAACTTATACACAAAAAGCAGCTGCCGATCTGCTAGGTTGTAACAATCGTACCTTAAAAAGACGCCACGACAATGGTGATTTTGATAATTTAAATATCAAACGTGGTGCAAATGGTCATTACGCTTACACTTTGGTAAATATTTTTGCTATGGCGGATATTATGGATATTCAGCCAGATCACCGTACTGGTGATGACAAACTGCAAGTTATTGTAATTAACTCCTTAAAAGGCGGTTGTGGTAAAACAACTAGTATGGTTAATATTGCAGCCGCACTGGCAACTACAAATATTAAACGCTATCGTATTGGTATTATTGATTTAGATCCTCAAGGTTCATCATCTAGCTTTTTTCCATCGGCAGAGCCCGATCCAATTACCGTTGGCGATTTAATGCGTGATTGTATTGATCTAGACGAAGGGGAAACGTGGCCTGAATTTGTATCAAGCTCATTTTTACCTACACATATTCCAAATATTCGTGTTTTACCATCTGGTATGGATGATTTTTATTTTGAACATGAAACAGCTACTTTACTCAAAGACACCTCAAATTATGAACAAACCCGTCATTATCATAAGTTACTTGAAAAAGTAATTGACCCAGTAAAAGACGAGTTTGATGTGTTATTAATCGACACAGCTCCAACACTTAACTTTATGTTTTATAATGCGTTAATGGCATCTACAGCAATGCTAATACCGGTTCATCCAGAAGCAGTAGACTTTGATGCAAATAATAAATATTTAAAACGTTTAGGTGAGATTTATCATACAGTTGCAGCCCTAGGCCATGAAGGATGGGACTTTATGCAGTTTTTAGTAACTAACTATGTAAAAGGTAACCACTCGCAACGCGATATCGTTAAAGATGTTCGTAGTGCCTTTGGTCGCCAAGTAATGAGTTACCCAATTAATCATAGCTCAGCAATTACAGCGAGTTCGTCTTCGTTTAACACTATTTTTGATCAAAAAGCATCAGATAGTTTAGCGAGTCGCGAATCGTTAATGCGTGCCCAAGAAAATATAAAAGATGTAGTTGATGAGCTCGAAATGCTGATCCGCTCTAATTGGCAATCTACACAATCAAAACTAAATACCCCTAAGTAAGGATGTTAAACAAAAATGGCTAAAAAACGTAAAAATGACACCCGCTTAGACCCTTTTGCAACAGCGGTTGGTAGTAGTAGTCTTGATGCTTTATTAGAGCAAGCAAATGCAGGCGATGTAATTCGTATGCCAGCGCCAAGTGATCCTAGCAGAGAAATTACCCTAGTTTGTAAAGTAATTTCCCATAGTGACATTGAGTCAACAACCCAGGTATATGGCAAAAACCGCCGTGTACAGTCGCTGTTAAATGAAAAGTCGGTATCCGATATTCTACCGGCAATAAAAGAAGATGGCCGTAATCAACACCCGGCACTTCTTTGGGATCAAGGCGATACAAGCTTAGTACTTGCGGGATCACGCCGCCGTAAAGCCTGCATTTTGGGTAATGCTGATTATTTAGTGTTGAGCTCTAGCGACTTTACTGATCAAGATGCAAAAATTTTAGCTGTTTCGTCTGATCAATACATAGCACCTAGCTTGTGGGAACTTGGACAAGCTTATCAAAACACTAAAAATGAATTAATTGAGCAAGGTAAAAAAGGCTCTTACCGTGAAATTGCAGTTATTGAAGGCGTATCGCATACCGCGGTTGCCGATGCAATAAAAGCATTCGAGCAAATCCCTGCAGATGTTGTTGCACTTTACCCTACAGCTAATCATGTTGGCCGTGAAGTGGCTAAAAAGCTGATTAGCGCAAAGGAGCGCGACCAAGCAGCCTTTAACTTGCTAGTTGCTGACATTGCTAACCATGAAGACATAAACGCAGCAGCAAGCGATGACAAGCGTGCAATGGCCATTACTAAGTATTTAACTACCGAGCCACAAATAGCCGTTAAACGTGAAGTTGTGCTTGAGAGTAACTTTGTTTCAGTACAGCGCAGTTTAAAAAATGGTGATGTTTCAGTAAAAATAAACAATAAAGTTATGACAGACAAACGCTTAGAACAACTTACTAAGCTATTAGCTGCATTTAACTAGTTAGTAAAATAATGATCTATAAGGGTGTTAGCTTAGTTAAATATTGATCTGTACACCCTTTAAGTTAGTAAAAAACTGATCCCATATAGCAAAATTTAAGCATAAAAGAGTTACTTGCCTATTTTAGATCAGCTTTTTACTAACTAAATTACCTTTTTATCTTAGATCCTACCTGTTTTGCGCTTTGTTAGTATAAAGCTGATCTGTAAACCCCCTCCTTGTGTTAGTAAGTTGTTTTTAACTTGTGAGTTAGCTGTGTGTTTTATTTTAAATAAATAATAATTAGCGCATTATTTAGCTATAAAGCAATTTTTTACTAAGCGCTCAGCTCCAACCAGTTTATTTAACGTTAATATTGCTTTAGCTCAGAGCATATAAGGCATATACTAAAAAAATTGTTTTTAAAATTTAATACTTTGAGTGACATGTCTGCTAACTTATCTAAAACTGATCTAATGGCTATTTTTGAAGAAATTAAAAATGAGCAGGCTACCCAGTTTCCTCTTTCTGAACGCTTCATTAAAAAATTGTTTAAGCCCGCCGTATTGGCTAAAGGTAAAGCGTATTATAAAAACGGCCAAATTAGTTGGTTAGAGCATAATAGTGATTTTTCAGTTGTGGATTCAACAGTACGTGGCGACAAAGGTATTTCGTTTAATCAACGTATTGAGATCAGTAAAGTACCTACTGGTTATTCGGTAGATACTCACTGTACCTGTAACGTTAAAACGAAATGCCGCCACTTAGCTGCTATTTTGCTCAAACTTAAAATAGAACACTCTGGTGAGTACGGCGAAGACTACTTTATTAATGATTGGTTTACTGAACTCGGAGCACTTAAAAACAGTACCGAACAACCGCCTTCACAAGTGCTTTTATTTGTATTAGATGTAGAAAACAATAAAGTGTTTTTAACGCCCAAAATAGCTAATTACGATGAAAATCAAAGCTATGCCTTAGGCCGTAACCTTACCGAGCAACAGCTAAACAGCTTTGTAACTCCTAGCGATTTATTAGAAAGCGACTTTAGATTATTTAGCTGGATACGTTCACAAAATGCAGTAGGTAATATTGAGCTTAAAGGGCAATGGGGTTTTAACGCACTGCAACAGCTTATAGCAACTGAAAGATTGTTTTTACAACGATCACGGGTATCAATTAAAGCGCAAACAGGTCAAGCGTTAAGCTTTAGTTGGCAGCAAGTAAAAGATCTAACCCAATTAAAAGTTAATTTAGAAAACAGCAAAAATTGGACACTAATTAAAACAACGCCACCTACTTATTTAGATCTTGATACTTATAAAGTAGGACGCATTCGCACCCCTTTAAGTGCAGACGAAATTGCTCATTTACAAACAATTCCAGCATTACACGACACTAATTTTGACCGTATTTATAAACAACTCGCCGATAACTTTGGCTCGGGTGTTATTCCGCATCCCACTAATGAAAAAAACAATACCTCAAAACTCTCTAGTAATGCGGTTTTAAAAGTAACAATGTCGACAGAAGGATTAACGCTTTCGTTATTGTTTAAATATAAAAATAAAAATTATTTGGCAGGCACAGCGCCAGAAACCCTAGTAAATAGTGCTTTTGAAAACACCGTAAAAAACGAGCTAATAAACTTAGGTTTCGATTTTTGTAAAGGGGGTTTACAAAGTGAGTTTATTTTTAATAAACAATCGCCCATTCACTTACACTGGTTAGTGTATGAGGTGTTTCCTAGCTTTGTTCAACGAGGCTGGAAAGTATCGGTTAGTAAAGTAAATGCTGTTAACCCACAAAGCCAAGTAGCTTTGCATGTACACCGTACTGCGGGGCATCAAATGCAGTGCAAAATTATATTAAACGATGCTAAAGCTACATTATTATTTAATCAAACAGATGCTCATTATGAATCGTTAAATCGTCAAAGTGAGTTGTTTTATTACTACCCAATAGGTCGTGAGTTTGGCGCTATAAATAAAGCAGCGTTGCATTTGTTAAATGAGTTTAAACAACGATTTGAATTTATAAAAACCAGAGATGAATTTAATATTCCGCTTTCATACTTGCCTGAACTGGTAAGTCATACTGCTATAAATGTTGAACTACACGACGAGTCATTGTCACGTTATTTAGAAGAGCTAAATAGTAATGACCAGTCGCGCCCCACTACGCTTATACAAGGGTTAAATGACTCAGTTGTATTGCGCGAGTATCAGCAGCAAGGCGTTGCGTGGTTAAACTTTTTAAAACGCCATCAGCTTGGCGGAATTTTAGCAGACGACATGGGATTAGGTAAAACTCTGCAAGTTATTGCCTATCTAACAAGTAGTTATAATAATGCGCAAGCAGGCCCTACACTCATTGTGTGCCCTACAAGCCTAGTAAGCAATTGGGAAAAAGAAATAACCAAGTTTGCTAAAAACTTAAAAGTAACCACTATTTTTGGTGCCCAGCGTAATGAGTTATTACAAAATGTAGCGCAAGCACAATGTATATTAACTACTTATCCGCTACTTAAACGCGATATTGCGTATTATTCACCACTTTATTTTGAAAATATTATACTCGACGAAGCGCAATATATTAAAAACGATACCGCGCAGGTATCGCGTTTAGTGAAGCGCCTTAATGCCGACTTTAAGCTTTGCTTAAGTGGTACGCCAATAGAGAACAACTTATTCGAGCTTAAATCATTACTTGATTTTGCTATGCCGTCATTACTTGGCTCGCAAACGCATTTTAAAACTCACTTCCAAACGCCAATTGAGCGTGAGAGCAATGCAGAGCGAGCACAGCAACTTAAAGACTTAATTATGCCGTTTATATTACGCCGTACTAAAGCGCAAGTTGCTCAAGAGTTACCGCTAAAAACAGAGTTAATTAAAGAGTTTGAATTTGAGCCAAAACAAAAAGAAATGTACCACAGTATTACTCAGGCATTAGAAGAAAAACTAACTGATCTGTTTTCTGAACAAGGTATGCAAAAAAGTAAACTCGCCTTTTTAGAAGCGCTGTTAAAATTAAGGCAAATTTGTTGTCACCCTAAATTAATAGAGCCAACAACTCAGGCTGGCAGTGCAAAACTAGAATGGCTAAGTAATCGCTTACCGCTAATGCTAAGCCTAGGTAGAAAAGTAATTATATTTAGTCAGTTTACTTCTGCGCTCGATCTTATTGCTGAACGCCTAAAAGAAATAAATATAAACTTTAGTTTACTAACTGGACAAACGCGCCAGCGCGATAAAGTGATTGATGAGTTTACCAGTGGTGCAACATCGGTGTTTTTAATTAGTTTAAAAGCCGGTGGTACGGGGCTTAATTTAACGCAAGCCGACACAGTAATTCATTACGATCCTTGGTGGAACCCAGCAGTAGAAAAACAAGCGACAGATCGTGCTTATCGTATTGGCCAAACTAATCCTGTGTTTGTGTATAAACTTATTATGGCAAATTCAATTGAAGAAAAAGTATTTAAAATGCAACAAGATAAACAAGCTCTTGTAGATGCATTATTTACCGAAAAATCAATGAGTTTTACCCAGTTTGACGAGCAACAAATGCTCTCTTTAATTAAAGATTAAAAATGTCTGTAAATATTCAGATTTTTTTTGAACTTAATTAAATATGCAGCGTCTACTATTATGCTAGCGGTTAAATTGCAGTTTAACCAAGCATTATGTTGATTTCCCATTTAGTTACTTAAATAAGTAATGATTTAGCCAGCCCACTTTAGGGCTGGCTTTTTTTATGCCTTTTTTACACCGCTGCTTTACACAAAACTTAAGTTTAATTTTTTATACTTTTTTTGAACTTAATTAAATATGCAGCGTCTACTATTTTGCTAGCGGTTGAATTGCAGTTCAACCAAGTTTCATGTTGATCCCCCTATTTAGTTACTAAATTTAGTAATGATTAAGCCAACTCGTTTGAGTTGGCTTTTTTTTGCAAAAAATTACTTAGTAGCCCTCCTAAACAACATATAAATAAATTTAAATTATTATTGAACTAAATACTCAACTTGCCGTCTACTATTATGCTTGTGATTACATTGCAGTTAATTCAAGTTTCATGTTGATTCCCCTATTTAGTTACTAAGTTTAGTAATGATTGAGCCAGCTCGTTTGAGTTGGCTTTTTTTTGCAAAAAATTTACTTAGTAGCCTTCTTAAACAACATATAAATAAATTTAAATTATTGTTGAACTAAATATTCAATTTGCCGTCTACTATTATGCTTGTGATGAATTGTTGTTAACGCAAGTTTCATGTTGATTTCCCTATTTGGTTACTAGTTTTAGTAATGTTAGGCCAACCTTTTATAGGTTGGCTTTTTTTATGCCTTTAATTTATATCCCGCCCCTACTGCTATCGATAGTTATTCGTTATGATGGCATGTCTCTAAATTTAATAAGTTTATTTTATGTTTTCTCAGTTATTAACTAGCATTGATTGGCTAAGTGTAGGCGTAGGCGTTACCGCAGGTGGCGTAATTTGTAGCCTAGTATCTGCATCGCTTAGTAAAAAATTAAAACAACAACTTAGTGAGCAGCAACAGCAGTTGTCGTTATTGCAAAGTCAGTTTGAGAGCAAAACCCTGCAATACACCCAGTTAGCGGATGACCACGAACTTTTAGAGCATACCCATCAAGAGCAACGCGACCAAGCGCAGCACTTTAAAACCCGCTTTACCGAACAAGAAAAACAAAGCCAGCAATATAATCAGTTTTGGCAAAAAGCCGAAGCCGAGCTAAGTGCACTGCGCAAACAATATAGCCAACGCGATGTAGAGCTAAATAATATACGCACTACGCTTGAGCAAAAACAACAACACTTTAGCGAACAACTTGCGCAAATAGAGCAAAGCAAAGAGATGCTTAAAAAAGAGTTCGAAAACTTAGCGAATCAAATTTTAGAAGAAAAGTCTCAAAAGTTTAAAGTGCTCAATCAAGAAAGCATTGAGCAACTATTAAAACCAGTGCAAGGCGAGCTAAAAGGTTTTCGCGACAAAATGGAGTCAATCCATGTTGAAGACTTAAAACAACGCGCCGCGCTTAAAACCGAGTTATTACATTTACAAGCAAAAAGCCAAGCCATAACCGAGCAAGCCGACAGGCTCAGTAACGCTCTACAAGGGCAAAAGAAAACCCAAGGCAATTGGGGCGAGTTAATGCTAGAAAACGTGCTCGACAGCGCAGGCTTACGCGCAGGCGTAGACTATAAACGCGAGGTGTCGTTTAACACCGAAGACGGCCGCTTACGCCCCGATGTAGTTGTGTATTTACCCCAAGGTCGCCATTTAGTTATTGATGCTAAAACTTCGTTAAACGCCTACACACGCTATGTTAACGCCGATAACGAGCTAGAAGCACAGCAAGCTATTAAAGAGCACGTTGAGGCTGTTAAAGCGCGTATAAACGAGCTTGCGAGTAAATCGTACGACCGTCTACCTGGGCTTAACTCGCCTGAAGTAGTGGTGATGTTTGTACCAATAGAGTCAGCCTTTGTTGAAGCGCTTAAATACCAAAGTGATATTTACCAGCAAGCAATCGAAAAAAATATTCTAGTGGCAACCCCCACTACCTTACTCACTAGTTTAAATATAGTTAAACAGCTATGGCGCTTTGAAGAACAAACTAAATACTCAAAAGAATTGGCAGCTCGAGCCGAGCGTTTTTATAACAAGCTCAATGGCTTTTTAACCAGTATGGAAGGGGTTGGCAAACAGCTAGATCGTGCTAAAGAAAGCTACGACAAAGCGTTTTCGCAGCTTTACCGAGGTAAAGGTAACCTAATTAAACAGGCAAGCGAGTTTAAAGAGCTGGGCGTATCGGTACAAAAAGAGCTGCCAGCAGAGAGTGTTGAACGTGCAAATTTAGAATTAGATTAACTGCGTAGCAAAAGGGTTAGGTATTTAAAAACGGTAACCTTCATTACACAGCTAATGCCTACTTTTAATTAACATGGCGTATTAATTCCGTTTTTAAGCTTAATCCCTTAATAACGCGATAAACGCTCAGATCCTATTTTGCTTATTTGCTAAAGTAGCGGGGTCAGTATTTATTTAATAACCCCCCCTAGGAAACACGATGAAAATAATTAAAACCTCAGCACTGTTAGTTGCCATTCTGGCGGGTATAACCATACAAGGGTGTTCTATGACATCAAATACATCACCATCAACAACAGGTAATGCAGTTACACCTATTAGTAACCCGCTTACTCTTGAGCAAATTTATAAAGATAAATACTTTAAAGCACAGCGTAGTACTTACTTTAAATGGTTAGACGATGGCACTGGCTACACAGTACTTGAGCAACGTGAAGCCGATAAAAAAGTAGGCGTTAAAGCTGACGACGAAAAAGAGCACGGTGTAAAAGGCAACGACATTGTATTTTACAACGCCGATGGCACAGGGCGAAAAGTACTGGTTGCTTTTGAAAAGTTACTGCCAGAGGGCGCAGATGAAGCGTTTGCAATTGAGAGTTATCAATTTTCTAAAGATGGCCAGTGGCTCATGGTATTTACTAACAGTGAGCAAGTATGGCGTTCGCGCAGCCGAGGGGATTTTTGGTTACTTAACTTAAATACGAATAAACTCTCGCAGTTGGGCGGCGAAAACCCTGAGCCCAAAAAGCTTATGTTTGCTAAGTTCTCCCCCGACAGCTCAAAAGTAGCGTATGTACGCGATAATAATATTTATATGCAAGCAGTTGGCAGCAATACCGTTAGCGCATTAACAACCGATGGCAGCGCTACCACAGTTAATGGTAATTTCGATTGGGTATACGAAGAAGAGTTTTCTATTCGTGATGGCTTTAGTTGGAGCCCAGATAATAAATCAATCGCGTATTGGCAGCTCGATACTAGCGGCGTTAAATACTTTACCATGATCAACAACACCAAAGCGCTCTACCCTAGCCTTACTGAATTTCCATACCCTAAAGCGGGCGAAACTAACTCAGCTGTACGCGTAGGCGTAGTGAGCCTGAGTGACAAGCAAACCCGGTGGGCTAAACTTGAGGGCGATAACCGCGATCGTTACATACCACGCATTAGCTGGGCAGGCGATGGTGAGTCGTTACTTATCCAAGACTTAAACCGCCCACAAAACCATAATAATTTATGGTTATTTAATTGGCAAAAGCAGCAGCTAACTAAAATACTGGCAGAAAAAGACGATGCGTTTATTGAATGGTTTTATAGTGCTAATTGGTCAAAAAGTGGTGAGTTTTTTATTTGGCACAGCGAACGCGACGGCTGGCGTCATTTATATCGCATATCGCGCGATGGCAAAAAAATTATCGACCTAACCCCTGGCGATTACGACATTGTTGATATGCTTGCAATCAACGAAGACAAAAACGTATTGTATTTTAGTGCATCACCAGATGATGCAGCTCAGCGCTATTTGTATCGCACAGCAATAGATGGCAGCAGTAAACCAGTACGAGTAACACCTGAGCAGTTTAACGGCTCCAACAGTTACTACGTGTCAAAGGATGCTTCTTGGGCCATGCACACCTATTCTAAATTTAATCAGCCGGCCGTTAAGCAAATTATTAAGGTGAGCGATCACAGTAATGTAAAAACCTTAGTTGAAAACAGCGAGCTGAAACAAAAATTAGCAGAGCAAAGTTTACCAAACCACGAATTTTTTAAAGTAGCCGCGCGTGATGGCACCGAGCTTGACGGTTATATTATGTTTCCTGCGGATATGGATCCAAATAAAAAGTACCCAATCGTATTTTACGTTTATGGCGAACCATGGGGATCAACCGTACAAGATCGCTTTGAAGGCAATAGCTATTTATACAAATCGTTATTAACTCAAAAAGGCTTTATTGTTGCATCGGTTGATAATCGTGGTACACGCGCGCCAAAAGGCCGTGATTGGCGCAAATCTATTTATAAAAAAATAGGCTCAATTACAGTGCAAGACCAAGTTGACGCGCTCGACGCGATGGCTAAACGCTGGGATGTAATAGACACAGAGCGGGTTGGCGTATGGGGACACTCTGGCGGCGGTAGCTCTACACTTAATTTATTATTTCGTCACGGCGACAAATTTAAAGTAGGTATTGCTTCAGCACCTGTGCCCGATATACGTTTATACGACACCATTTATCAAGAGCGTTATTCGGGTAACCCAAACACCGATCCACAAAGCTATGATAATACCTCGCCAATTAGTTTTGCTAAAAACCTCAGCGGTAAATTATTACTGATCCACGGTACTGGCGACGATAACGTGCACTATCAGGGGTCTGAGCGTTTAATTGACGAGCTTGTTAAGCACAATAAACAATTTGAGTTTTTTGCTTATCCTAATCGCTCACACAGCTTAAAAGAAGGCAAAGGAACGGCTTTGCATTACCACACTATGATGGCCGAATTTTTTGAGAAAAACTTACTAAAATAATTTTTGATTCATTATTAAAAAACAAAAGCCACAATTTAAATTTGTGGCTTTTTTGTGCAAGTTGTAATGGGGGTTTACAGTTTTACCGCACTAGGTTTTAAGGTATCTCGGATTTTTGTTTTTATTGTTTGTCATTTTTTACTCGCCAAATAATTCGTAACAGCAGAAGAGTCGCAACTGACACCCCAAATGATAAATGCAGTTATAAGGCAGTCCAGTTTACTGGTGTATCGAGGACACAGTGGCGCATTACTAATAATAGTAGAGCGACAAACTAGTTTACTGTATCAATACAGCTGAATCATAAAGCAGTTAATTCAGTCGCTGCCGCTACAACTACATTATTAGCACCTTTGCATGGTGCTGTATTTACATAACTGCTAAGGCTGAATGAAAACATGGGTGGGTTACTGCCACGGTATTAGTCTAAATCAACTGATTTAAAAAAAGTAACAGTATCAGAAATTGAAGATGCCATAGTAAAGCTAAATGATAAACCAAGAAGAAGCTACAGTATAAAACGCCAGCCAAATTAATGGTTGAGCATATGATTAGCTATAGCTACTCAGCGGTTATGCACTTCAAGGTTGAATCTGTGGGTTTAAAAATGGCCCATAAATTTAAAAATAAAATTATTATTGGGCTAGTTAAAGCTGACAGTGCTTTAACTAGCTACCAGTATTAAATTTAATCGCGTAAATTATATTTACGTTATCTTACAAACATCCATACACCAGCGGCGATCATAAATAAGTTTTCGGTGAGTGAAATAAAGCCTAGAGGCACATTACTGTCTCCTCCAACACAGGCGCATTTAAGCTCGCGTTTATCAATATAAACAGCCTTAATTACAGACACAGCACCTACACTACCTATAAATAAAGAAATTGGCGCTACGCTATAAGCAGGTAGTCCCGCAATCATACCTATACCAACAAAGGCTTCTAAAAACGGATAAATATAGGCATACCTAACCACTTTCATAGCAACTAAATCGTAAGTTATAAATGAGTTAGTAAAGCTAAATAAATCCTGTAGCTTTTGTATTGCAAGCACCGACATGGTTAAGGCTATAAACAGCTCTGCGGTTTTTAGTGATAAAAGACTATTATTGGTAGCAAAACTAAACGCTAAGCTGAGCAAAAAAGTAACAGAAAAAATAGCAATTACCGGAGTGTAAGTAGTACCTTGCTGAGCGGCTTGTGGTTTATTAAAGTATTCGCGTAACTCGTCGTAGCCTCCAATGCGTTTATCGTCAATGAAAGTTTGGGGGGTCGTTTCTACATTATGTTGCTGTTTAAATTTATCAGTTTGCTCACGAGAGGTAAGTAATTTATCGTCAACATCATAACCTTCTCGTTCTAGTAAATCTTTTGACTTTAAACCAAACGGGCAAATATGTTCATCGGTTGCCATTCTGTATAGTTGCGCTGATTTACTCATTATAAGCTCCTTTTTATCGGTGATTTATTTACTGAGAATTAAAGTCGGGTACTGCTCTAGATTGTGCTTGTGCTGTTGTGTTGGCAATGCCATTTTGCTCAATGTCTTTTAACAACCACTGCATTTCTTTTATTTCACGGCGTTGCGCATCTATTATATTTTTTGCTAGTTCTTGCACGCGCTTGTCGTTAATGTTTGCTCTGTCGCTGGTAAGAATCGCAATTGAATGATGCGGGATCATGGCTGACATCCAAGACTGATCGTCGACCGTTATTTGCGAACGTACTAAAAATAGTGCGCCTACAAAGGTAATAATACTGATCCCTAAAACAACGCTGTTTTTCTTTTTATCCTTATACATATTTAGCATAAACAACAGCATAACTACCGCCATTGCAGCGCCCATATAGATAGCCATATAGGTACGCGTTTCACTAAAAAACACATGACTAAGTTGGTAACTGTTTAAATACATTAATACAAACATGATTAGAGTGGATGTCGCAATCATTAAAACAAATTTTAAATACTGGGGCATTACATTCTCCTTAAAGATTAATTATGTATTTTTTACACGAGAGAGATATTTTTACACACCTAGGCGTTTTAATTAGGGGGGTATGCTACTTAAAACGCCTATTTGTAATGTTTGTTTCACAAACTATGCCACAACAGTTAAAACTGCTCGTCGTATTGACTAATGTGCTTGTACACACCTGTGGTGGTGTTTGTGGTAATAAATTCAATGTTGTATTTATGAAATGCATCACCCATTTCCATACCTGGTGTGCCTAGTGGCATTGCGGGTACGGTTAAACCGATAATATGCGCTGGGTGTTTTTCCGATAAAAATTGTTTAATAAATTTAGCCGGTACGTGGCCTTCAAACACAAAACCGTTGGCCGACACAGCTGTATGACATGAGCGCTGGTTAGGCTTTATTTGATATTGCGATTTTATTAACCCCATATCCTCTGCATCAATGGCTTTTGTATTAATGTCGCTTTGATTTATATGCTCAATCCAGCCTTTGCAACAGCCACAGTTTTTATCTTTATAAACAGTAAGCTTTAACTCCTGCTTTTTGATGCTATCGGCTGAGCTAGTTGCTTTATGTACTTGCGGTGATTGCTCAGAGCACGCCCCCATAAGAGGCAGTGCTAGTGCTAAAAGCACGCTTGAGGTGATTTTAATTATACGCATAATTAACGCCTTAATTTGACCAATGAATATGAGTTATTTTCCAGCCTGAATCGGTGTTTTTTAAGGTGATTGACTCCATACCTGTGGCGCTTATTTCTTTACCTTTATAGTTGCCATGGCTTTTACTTCTTGATACCGAGTAAGCCATATCACCATTAATAAACACTTGGTGCTCTAATAGGTCGCTGTTAATTGCACTTAGGTATTTCATGTCAGCTAACATGTGGTGGTTAGCGTATTCATCGGCTGAGCGCTCAACGCCGCCACCTTCAAAAATAATCACATCATCGGCTAGTAATTGTCGAGCAGTTACTTTATCGCCTTGCTTAAGCGCAGTATGAAACGAGCTAACAACTTTTGCTGCAGCACTGCTTACATTAACAAATAAAGCTGATTTTTTTGCGTGCTCTTCATCACCATGCGCGTTTACAGTAAAAGAGCTTGTTGCAGTAAGTAACAGCGCTGAGATCAATCCAAATTTAGGGTGTTTTATTAACATGTTTTTCTCTTTATAAGATAAATTATACGGGCGGTCCAACGAGCGTGGTAAATACACTGGTGGTTAGCAATACACACACGGCAATAACCATTTCAACAGAAATAGAACGCTTTAAAGTAACAACATGATGTTGCTGTGTAATTTGCGGAACTAAACGTAGTTTATGCCAAGCACCCAGTAGTAACATAGCACTCACTAACAACAGTTTTAACATTATTAGCTGGCCATAATTTGAAGTAAATAATACAGAAAATGAATTTAAGTATTGCCATAATAAGGTTATACCCGATATAAGCAGTACCGTTACTATGATAATTGCTAGCTGTCCAAAGCGTTCCATTAAATGCTTTATCGTATTTAACGATAGCAGTTGGCAACTTTTATAAAGAGGCCATAGTGAGCCAATCCAACTAGCAATGGCAATTAAATGCAGAGTTAATATACTTTTAATTAATAGGTCTTTTTCGGCGCTGTGGCCGGTTAAGGTAAAGCTATAGGTAAGGATAATAAGTGCTAATAGTGTAATAACAAAATTAGCCACGTTAGCTGAGTTTGAATGGGTGCGCCAAGTGCACACCGCAAACAAGGCAATTATAAATGCAGGCACTCTAATACTTACCTGCTCACCAATTACTGACTGCCAAATTATATCCACCATGAAGGGGTCTATCATGCCAGCAAAACCAGATTCAGCCATGGCCCCCGCTTCAATTGGTATTTGTAATATTGCACCAATAAAGCCCACCATAACAAGGGTGATTTGCCAGCGCTTTAAATACCGATTAAAACAGCTTAATTGTGTATCTGGCGTTGTACTCTCATTATTAAGTAAGCGCATTAGCAAGCAGCCCGCAAGGGCTGCAATAGCTAAATAGCTTACTATCTTTAATAATAGTAACAGCACTGACCAATCACTTAATTGCATTATATGACTACCTAATGATTATGTTGTTTATGCGGAGCAGACATGTCTTTCATTTTAGAATGTGTGTCGCTGCTGTGTAATATAAAGTCAAAATTGCCTGACATTTTATGGCCATCGCCACCAAGCGCTATCCATTTAACTGTGTAATTACCTTTTTCAAGCTTGGGTAAAGGCCAGCTAAAGTTACTATTAGCTTTTGCACTGGGTTTAAAGTTAAAATCTACTTGCTTGTTTGCAGCATCACTTAAGAGTACTTTGGCAAGTTGTACTTCGCCGCTAAACGTTAACGTAAGTTGCTCTGGACTTTGCATTAGCATCGCACTATTTTGTGGTGTTGATTGCTTTAGCGAAATATGAGCTGATGCCGAAAAGCTTACAGCTAAGCCTAAAATTGCCGCAATAGTTATAAATTTCATAATTACCTCTTATTTTTAAATATTAAAACCAAAATCTTATACCGGCAACAAACTCAGTGTCGTTGCTGCTTTGCTCGTTTAGCTTGGCGTAATCTGCTGTGCTACCAAATTTATTAGTCCACTCTACACCTACATAAGGTGCAAATTGGCGAGTAAATTCATAACGAACCCTAACGCCAATAGCAGTACTAGATAGCCCACTGCCTAGCTCATTTTGTTCATCGTCTTTACCATAAAATGTTATTTCAGCACGAGGCTGTATAATGAGCCTTTGTGTTAAAAGCAGCTCATATTCAGCTTCTGCTGTAAATGCTGTGTTTCCGCTCTCACCTACATACGCTGTCATATCAAGCTCAAACCAATAAGGTGCTAAGCCTTGAATACCAAACGCTAACCATTGACGGTTTTTGCCCTCTTTATAATAATCGTAGCGAATACCAACTTGCGTATCCCAGTAAGCCGAAATTGCATGGCCCCATAAAATATCAGTCTGATTTTCTTCAAGCTTGCCATCACTAACATCACCCTCGGTTTTTATCACTAATCGATTAAAGGTGGTGCCGTACCAAGCTTGTAAATCGAAAACAGCAGCATCGGCTTGTTCGTTATACTCAAGGCGATCACCTAAAATAGCGTAAAACTTATGCTCATCCGCAAGGGTTAAGCGCTCGCCATCAGCTAAAGCATATGGCCCTTGCGTTAAGGTTGTGCCATTAGCATAAGCGTGTGGATCGCGAGCATTTTTAGGGGCATCGCCGCCTTGCGGCTGCATTTTATCGCCCGCCATATCGCCAGACATGTCGCCCATTTCAGTTTGAGCAAACACATGCAGGCTCAATAACGGTGCGCTAATTAATAGTGCACTAGTAAGTACAGTTGATAAGGTTAAATTTCTCATGATACAACCACCTCTCTAAACATACCTGCATCCATATGAAACAGTAAATGACAATGCCAAGCCCAACGACCAACATCATGTGGCGTAGTTAAAAAGCTAATTCTTTGGGCGGGCTGTACCATAATGGTATGGCGGCGAACTAACACATCACCTTGATCGTTCTCCAAGTCGCTCCACATACCATGTAAATGCATAGGGTGTGTCATCATGGTATCGTTTTGTAAAATAACTCGTACCCGCTGATTATGCTTCATATGCACAGGGGTACTTTTACCAAACTCTAAGCCATCAAAAGACCAGCTGTAGCGTTCCATGTTGCCGGTTAAATGCAGCTCAATTTCGGCTTCAGGCGCTTGGTGGTCAACTATGCCATCAAGAGAGCGTAAATCTGCAAGTGTTAAAACACGACGGCCGTTATTGCGCAGCCCAATACCAGGATCGTCTAAGTTTGTGCGTGGCGTATCAACGCGCATATCAACTGAGGCGCCATATTCTGTTTTAGCGTGGCGAACTTTCTGACTTGGAACAGCCAGTGGATTTTTACCCATATTATGCTTACTGTGGTCCATTGCCATTGCACCGTGGTCCATTGTGCTATGATCCATTGCCCCCTGATCCATACTGGTTTTGTCCATGCTAGCGTGGCCCATAGCGCTGTGATCCATTCCAGGCATAGCAGAGTGATCCATATTGCCCATCATATCTCGCATTGCTAACCACTCAACGGGGTCAAGTGCAGGCACTGGCGCATCAATATTAGCAGCGACAGACAAAGTCCCTTTGGCATAACCTGAGCGGTCCATGCTTTGTGCAAAAATTGTGTATGCGTCATTCTTAGGTTCAACAACCACATCGTAGGTTTCACCTGGACCAAAGCGAAACTCATCTACGGTAACGGGTTCAACATTTTGTCCATCTGCTTGTACCACAGTTAATTTTAACTCTGGGATACGTACATCAAAAAAGGTGTTACTTGAGCCATTAATAAATCTTAAACGTACTTTTTCGCCCGCTTTAAACAGCCCACGCCAATTAGCCATTGGCGCAGTACCATTCATTAAATAGGTCATTGCCGAAGCCGATAAATCAGCTAAATCGGTTGGACTCATTCGCATCTGGTTCCACATTTCACGTCGTTGAAGTGCATTAGCAACGCCGCTTGTTGCTATGTCATCAAAAAACTCAGGTACAGTGGGCTGATTAAAGTTAAACACATCCCCCTGAATTTTTAATTTACGGAATAACTCCATAGGATCATCATCAGTCCAATCAGAGAGTTGAATAATATGTTCATTATCTGCGCTGATAACATCTTGCTCACGAGGCTCAATAATTAACGCCCCATACATACCGGTCATTTCTTGAAAGCCACTGTGTGAGTGATACCAATAAGTACCGCTTTGTTGTAACTTAAATTTATAAACAAACGTTTCGCCAGGCATAATGCCTTTAAAGCTAATGCCCGGTACACCATCCATTTGATACGGTAAAATAATTCCGTGCCAGTGAATAGAGCTAGGTACCGCTAAATTGTTGGTAACGCGAATGGTCACATCGTCACCTTCTTTAAGGCGTAATGTTGGCGCGGGAATAGAGCCATTAATGGTGGTTGCCATACGCACTACACCGGTAAAGTTTACCGGGGACTCATCAATAACCAGGTCAATAACTTTACCGCTCAACTCAGGCACTGTACCTGTTAATGTTGATGCCGCTAAAGATGATGCTGCATGTAAAACAGTTGGAAAAGCTGCCAGCACACCGCCAGCAACTAATCCTTGAACAAAGCGCCTACGTGGCTTTGAAATGTGCTGTAATGACTCTTTAAAACCCATTTTATTACACCTTAAGAGAAAAATATGCATTGAGTATAATGTTTAAACCTGACATCGACATGACGCGAACATTACAAAGTTGTAATGTTCGCGTCATGTTGTTGTTTAAACTAATATGGCATAGTGCTGTTTTAAGTGATAACTAAAATTATAATAAAAGTAACAAAGGAATTATATGCGCTTACTAATCGTTGAAGACGAGATTAAAACCGGTGATTACTTAAAGCAGGGCTTAACCGAAGCCGGCTTTCAGGTTTGTTTGGCGCGCAATGGCCTTGACGGTCACCATTTAGCAATGACCGAATTATTTGATGTGATTATATTAGATATAATGTTGCCCGATGTATCTGGCTGGCGAATTTTAGAGTCGGTACGAGAAGCCAAAAACGACACGCCAGTATTATTTTTATCGGCTCGCGATAGTGTTGATGACAGAGTAAAAGGGCTTGAACTTGGCGCAGATGATTACTTAATAAAACCGTTTGCTTTTTCAGAAGTACTTGCCCGCGTACGTACGCTTATTCGCCGTGGTGGCGTGCAAAAAGTGGCCGACATACTCACAATTGCAGACTTAGAAATGGATATACCAAAGCGTAAAATACAGCGAGCAGGCAAGCGTATTTTGCTCAGTAATAAAGAGTTTAGCTTATTAGAGCTACTACTGCGCCGAGAAGGCGAAGTGCTATCTCGCTCACTTATAGCGTCGCAAGTATGGGATATGAACTTTGAAAGTGATACCAATGTAATAGATGTTGCGATTAGACGCCTGCGGGGCAAGGTTGACGATGAGTATAGTATTAAACTTATTCATACAGTGCGCGGTATGGGCTATAAATTAGAGGTCGAAAATGCCCAAAATTAACGCTCGACCAATGTCGTTGACCATGCGGGTGGTATTGTTTATTGCTGTTACTGTAATAGCCTGTTTAACCTTAGTAGCGTCATTAATTAACTCCTCCATTGAGCATCACTTTATTGAGCAAGACAGTGGCGAGTTAAAGGTTATTAGCCAGTCAGTTGCAGCTGTTTTAGCCCAGCAGCATAGCTCAAGTGAACCTTTAGGGCAGGCATTATCTAAAGCTGTGGCAGGACATCATGGTGTTTATTATCAAGTAAATAGCCAGCAAGGAGCCTTAATTTACCAAAGTTCAGGTCGCGATTTTACTAAGCAGATTATGAGTGCGCCATCGGCGCTTGGTTTTAATCGCGATAACATAGTGCATTGGCAAGCCAATGATCATACCTATCGCGCATTAGTTAGCGACTTTAACGTGCAGCAACAGCATTATAAAATTACCGCCGCCATTGATATGAGTTTTCATAAACATTTTTTGCGCCAATTTAAACAAAGCCTATGGGTGATTATGTTTGGCTCAGCTGTGCTCATTTTACTTGTTGCTTGGTTTGCGGTACATCAGGGGTTAAATCCACTGCGTGGCTTAAGCAAAAAAATATATGACATTCAAACCCATAAAATGGATGTTAGGTTAGATGAAAGTAAAGTGCCAATTGAGCTGGTGAATATGGTGCATTCATTTAATGCCATGCTGGATAGATTACAAGATGAGTTTATGCGTTTATCAAATTTTTCTACCGATATAGCCCACGAACTGCGTACCCCGCTTACTAATATTATTACTCAAACACAAGTTGGCTTAACAAAACAGCGCGACCTTGTGCAATACCAAGAACTGTTGTTTTCAAACCTTGAAGAACTAGAGCGACTAACAAAAATGGTTAGTGATATGCTGTGGTTGGCAAAAACTCAAAATGGACTGATAAAAGCACAACAACAAGTATTACAAAGTGATGAAGAAATAGACGCGTTACTAGAATACTTTGATGCGGTAGCAGAAGATGCCAATATTACCTTTATTAAACAAGGTAGTAATGTTGAGTTTTATTGTGAACAATTACACTTTAGGCAGTTGTTATCTAATTTATTATCAAATGCGATTAGGTATACCCCAGCAGGCGAATCGATAACTATTAGTAGTGAGCGCACTGGAAATGATCAAGTGTGTATTGCGGTTACCAACCCAGGCGAAAAAATAGCAGCAGAGCATTTACCCTATTTATTTGACCGATTTTATCGAGCCGATAAATCAAGGCAGCGACAAGGCAACGGCGCGGGTTTAGGACTTGCGATAGTAAAAGCGCTAGTTACAGCAAATGGGGGCAACATAGTGGTAACCTCAAACGCGAACACTCGCTTTAAGGTGTTTTTTAAACACGTTAAAAGTTAAGCTTAATCCTTTTATTAGCACAGTGCCTATAGCGTAAAATGCAGTGTTAATTTGTGGCTTTTGTGCAAACTGTAATGGGGGTTTACAGTTTGCATAAGCAAAAAACGAAAGTAACCTGCGGTTAGTTTTGTTTAACAAACCACGCAGTTGTAAATTAATCAGCCTAGGGAATCTGTTACTTTGTGTTTATTGTTCATTTTCTGTCTTTATTTCTTGCACTAAAAAGTCTACTGCCGCTTTTACTTTAGGTACTAAGTAGCGCTGTTTTTGATACAGCAAATACACAGCCATATTAGCATTTTGAGTTATAGCTAACTCATGTTCAAAGTGAAGTTGTTGCAACTTACCTGAGTCAATATAAGGGGCTAACGCCCACCGAGTCGACATTAAAATACCTTCACCGTTGCACGCTTTTTTTGCTAGCCACGATCCGCTATTAGAAATAGCCACAGCAGGGCCAGATACATCATGCCATTGGCCGTCCATATTACATAACCAAGGCGTTGGCCCCGTTGGCGCTTTAAAATAAAGGCCATTATGCTGCTTTAGTTCCATCGCATTGTTAGGTGTTCCGTGTTTTTTTAAATAACAAGGTGATGCCACCGGAATAAAACCATTGTCCATTAACCTTATTGCTAGTACTCGCTCATTGGGTGCGTAACCACCGCGAATAGCAATATCAACATCGTCGCGTCCGAGTGTCGATAGCTGATCAGTTAAACTAACATCCAGCACTATTTCAGGGTATAAGGCGCTAAATTCATCTAGCAAAGGTAATAATATTTGCTCACCAAACCCCACCATAGAGCTAATACGTAAACGCCCCATTGGCGTTGTTTGATAACTGCGTACGGTTTCATTACTTTGTTCTAGTTGACTCAAAATTTGCTGTATATCGTTATAATAAATTTGCCCTACTTCTGTTAATTTAACGAGTCGGGTTGAGCGTTTTAACAGCGTAGCGCCTAAGCTTTTTTCTAAATCTGCAACGCGCCTTGATAACGACGACGGCGGCACGTTAAAAGTACTGGCTGCTTTGGTAAAGCTGCCAGTTTCGACTACTTTACTAAAATACCTAATTGCACGTAGTTGATCCAACGAGCTGCTCCATTTGTTGTTTTTAACTCAACTTTAAAATTGCCCTTGGGAATAACAAGGCTTTGAAAAGGACGTTGCTCATAAAAAGCTGAAATAAAATTAATATTTTACTAAACGCAGGAGTAAGGAAAACATTAATCCCTGGTTTTTTAAATGCAAAATTTAAGCAGAAAAACGCCCTCAAATTATCATAAAGCAGGCTCTAAAATTTATGTGTTTATGATAGATTAATTTGTTTAAAAGTGACAATTATTCTATCAAAACAATGGGTAGCTTATCTGATTTTCCAGCTGTTTTTACTAAAATGATACTGTTGAAGAGTGTCAATTAAACTCGTTAGTACAGGCCCCGATTGATGGCTTCGAGAAATTAAGCATCCTACAGGCGTTAACCACCCATTGTACTCATGGGTAACAGGCAATGCGACAATATGGCCTTGGTTTATCTGCTCTTTTACTGATAGCTCAGGTACGTTTGCCCACCCCATGCCCGCATGAACTAACTCAACCAGTGTTTGGTGAGTGTTGGCATACCACAACATAGAGCTAATACCGTAACTAAACCATAACTCTTTATGTTCAGCACTGCGGTGTACACATTGTCTATAACGTTTTAAATCAGAGCCTTGCACTTTAGCTAGTTTGGCTAATTCGTGGGTCGATGATGCAACGGTTAAAAAGCGTGCTTGCCCTAGCAAGAAAAAATCCATATCCACCTTTAACTCACCGTCGGCATAAACAATACCGGCTTGCGCCCTACCCGAACGAACGAGTTGTTCTACATCAAAGGTTGAGGTGGTGATGATATCAAAGTGAGTTATTGGGTATTTATCGGCAAGCGGCATGAGAATATTTAAAAAGTCTGGGCTCATTACACTCTCATCAACAGCAATAACCATTTCATGCTCATGCTCTTTTGCTAGCGATTCTATTGTTTGATCAAAATACTTTTGTTGATGCAAAATAGACTTTGCAATTGGCAGCAAGGTTTTGCCGTTATCAGTTAATACCGGAGTGTTTTTATCACGATTGAACAGCTCTTGATTAATGGCTATTTCAAGGTTTGCAATGGCTTGACTTACCCCCGATTGAGCACGCTTTAATTTACGAGCAGCAGCTGAAAAAGATCCGGTGTCGCATACAGTGATAAATACTTTCAATTGCTCGAAGCTATACATGGTGTGTCTGAGAGTTACAGGTATTTGGCTCAGATTATCACTATTCGTGATAGCTGTTAACTTTATCTGTTTTGATTGACTGTCATAATCGCCGCTTAATAATTTCGTTATCCTTTTTTATCACCTTAGTGTTAATTGCTTTGTGTTAATCACTTAATTTTAAAGTAAGACCTTTATTGGAGAAATATAACAATGAGAGCTGTAGAGCGTGTGTTTCACTCTGTGTCATTTGAAGTAATAGCAGTAACTTTATCGATTGCCGGTTTAGCTGCTTTTACTGAGCACGATATCGCTGCATTATCAGGAACTATGATAGTTATTGCGAGTGTCGCCATGGTTTGGAATTATGCTTTTAATTGGGTTTTTGATCTTTATGTTAAAGGAGATAAAACTAAGCGTACTTTTTCAATGCGGCTATTTCACGTTATCTTATTTGAAGCTGGTTTACTGGTGTTAACTATTCCAATTATGGCTTATTTATTATCGGTGAGCTTATGGAATGCTTTTTTAATGGACTTAGGCGTGACTATTTTTATTACTATTTATGCTTTTTTATTTAACTTGAGTTACGACCATATTAGAGCCGCAGTAATTCAGCGCCGAGCTTGTAATAACCAAGTTTAGCCTGTTGGCATAACTTTGCTGAGTTCGCCTGTTTTACTTAATTTAACGTAAATTATTACCAACAAAAATAACTTCTTTAGCTGGGGTTCCCTATTAAAAAATGTAAATAGGGAGCGCTAGTACCGCCTTGCCAAATAGTTTTCTATTTTTGTCTTAAAAGCAAAAGTGATTAGCATTTACCCCTATATATAAGCAAATTAAAACCAGTAATAATGTGTTTAGCTTAAATAGCCCAGTCGCAGTGTATTAAGCACTGAGGCATTAATTGCATTTTAGGTAATTAAAAAGTCCCTTCACGTTAATGATGGAAAATTTATTATGATTACTTTGCACGGTTTTGCTGCTAGCAACTATTACAACCTAGTAAAACATGTACTTTTATATAAAGAACTGCCATTTAAAGAGCACCTTATTTACGGTGGTAGTGACGAGTTACTGGCAATGAGTCCTGCGGGTAAAGTGCCAGTTATAACAACATCTCAGGGCGTTAATATTTCAGAGTCGAGTGTTATTTGCGACTATATTGAAGAGTCATACCCAGATATTCCGCTTTATCCAAAAAATAGCACCGAGCGTGCAGCAGTGCGCCAAATTATGAAAATAGCAGAGCTGTACTTTGAACTACCAAGCAGACGCCTTATACCGTATGCGTTTAGTGGTACAAACGCGCCTGAATCGCTTAAAAATGAGGTACGCCAAGTGTTAACCCGTGGTGTTACCGCCTTGAGTCGCTTGTGTAAGTTTTCACCTTGGATTGCGGGTGAGCAGTTTACTATGGCAGATATTTACGTTTATCACGTAAACACCATAGTTAACGCTTTTGGTGCCAGCCAACTTAATTGGGATGTACTGGGTGATGTACCGGGAATGAAACAGTGGAACGACACCATGCGCCAATCTGCTATTGCGCAAAAAGTAGAGGTAGATCGGCTCGCAAACATGCCCGAGTTTATGCAAAAGGTCACAGCGCAAATTCAAGCAGCTAATGCTTAGCTATAAAACAGCCAATTCATTAACCTTATTGGTTTAACTAATTTAATAATGTGCAGGAGCAAATCCCGATGACAGACAAAAATATCCAACTTACTTCAACAATCAGCGAAGACAACACACTAACGCTTGCCTTACAAAACATCGACATGCCACAACCAAGTGCCGATGAAGTGGTTATTCGCATTGAAGCTGCGCCATTAAACCCATCTGATTTAGCGGTTATGTTCAGCGCCGCTGACATGTCTACAGCAACGCAATCGGGTACTGGGCAAAGCCCAGCTATTACAGCTAATGTGCCAGCTAAGTTTATGCCAGCGCTCAAAACACGTGTTAATAAAGCAACGCCTGTAGGTAATGAAGGTGCCGGTACTGTAGTTGCTGCGGGCTCATCGCCAGCGGCACAAGCATTAATGGGTAAAATGGTTGCTGTAATTGGCGGCGGAACGTACCGTCAATATCACTGCGTTAATGTACAAAGTTGCTTAGAGTTAAAAGAAGGCACTACCGCTAAGCAAGGCGCATCGTCTTTTGTTAACCCGCTTACAGCACTAGCTATGGTAGAAACCATGCGCGCCGAAGGCCATAAAGCTATTATTCATGCGGCGGCGGCATCTAGCCTTGGGCAAATGTTAAACCGTATTTGTATTGCCGACGGTATTGATTTAGTTAATATTGTACGCAAAACAGAGCAAGAAACACTGTTACGTAACATGGGCGCAAAGTATGTGGTTAATTCTAGTAGTGAGTCGTTTGTTGAGGATTTAACCGCAGCAATTATTGCCACTGGTGCCACAATTGCGTTTGATCCAATTGGCGGTGGCCAACTAACCAGCGACATTCTTAACTGTATGGAAGCTGCTATAACTCGCGACGTAGAAGAGTATAGCGTGTATGGCTCAGATACTTTCAAGCAAGTTTATATTTATGGCGCACTTGATCGCGGCCCTATTACGCTAAATCGTAATTTTGGCTTTGCTTGGGGCGTAAATGGGTTTTTATTATTTAATGCGCTTGGTAAATTAGGCACGAATACGGTAGTGGCAATGCGTAAACGTATAGCCGATGAAATTACTACCACATTTGCCAGCAATTACACCTATGAAGTGTCGTTGTCTGAGGCGCTACAATTAGCATCAATAGCGGCTTACTCTAAACAAGCCACAGGCGAAAAATACTTAATTACACCGCAAAGCTAATTAAAACTCAGCAATAACTAATTAGTTTTTTAATACCTGAATTACAAATAGGTAAAAGCCGATATTGATTGCAGTATCGGCTTTTTATTTATGAATAATAAATATTATAAGGTGAGAATAGCAGGCTGCTATAGCCGCTCAGCTTAGTGTTTTACATAAAAACGACCGGAGAAGCCGCATTATTTAAAATAGACACCACACTCCATGCTGCAATAGCATAATCGCCCGATTTAATTGTTAAATCTAAAGCTACTTGTTCACCTTTAACTTCAATTCTGTAGTCATCTCCAGCAAAGTTAGGCACAGCATCAATATTAAATTTAGTTGCTTTTGGCCCCGCACTTCCTAGCGAAGTTGCATAAATAACATTAAATACATAAGGAAAAATATCAATAATTTCCTTAGCTGTTCCGCTAAAAACTCTTTCTGGCTCAGTTATGTTCATTAAGCCCTCTTTGTTAAAAGGGGTTCGAGCAATAAAACCAGGTGATTTTTTAGATGTTATTGTTACATCAATCGGTGTTGAACTCATAAATGAAGCGGTTTGAAGCAGGTTAAAGCCACCCGTTGCACCACCGGCAATGTATATTTTAGTATTATTTTTTAATGCTACAGCTATGGCTCTTTGGTACAAAGCTACATCTGCAAATGCCGCCGTAGATAACACAATTAAGTGCGAGCCAGCGGCTAATATTTTTTCACAATAATCGATTACAGATACCGCCGATGCAGCTTCGGCTACAAACTCAGGCTTTAAAGCCATAAACGCATCAATATTTGTGCATGGTGTACAGTTAAAGTAATCAGCAAATTGTTTGGTTCTAATTGGGTTTCTGCCTAATACCGCAACTAGCTCGTAACCAGCAAGAGAGCCACTTTTTACAGCCTGAGCAATAGTTTGGCTTAAATAACCACACCCTATTAGTGCTAACTTCTTCTTCATTTTTACTATTCCTATTTAATTATTTACCGAAACGTCCTTACTGTGTGTGGTTTTAAGCGTTAATAGCTCAGCCTTAGTACAATTACCCCTATAAAAGCAGTCGTTAGTCCTAACAACTCTTGGCGAGTAAACGACTCTTTTAAAATAATGCGTGAGTACAAAAGAATTATTAAAATATTCATACCAGAAATAGCAGAAACCAGCCCTGTATTGCCAATTGCAAAAGCCGATATTATTGCAACCATGCCAGCTACATTCGTCAATCCAATAAGTAACCCACAAGAAAACGTTTTTACTGGCGACCAATTAGGCCGAGAGTCATTTGTGTCAATGGCCTGTTTTTTGTTACTTACTAACCAACTAATAGCAAAAAGCAAACTACCAAAACCAAACATAGAGGTGAGCGTAGCGAACGTATCGGCCTCCAGCAAAGTAGACTGCTTACCTAGTAAGTCATTAAACGAAAAGAATAATGCAGCCAGTAACCCCCATTGCGCCCCTTGTAAATTAGTAAACGAAATATCATTAGAGTAGCGAATAATATAAAGCCCACCAAAAATAATAAAAAAGCCAATTAGCTGCAGCGTTGTTAAGGTTTCTTGCCATAATAAAAAGGCAAAAACCAACACAAATAAAGGAGTTAAACCCGACAAAATACTAATAAGCGAAGCCTTTCCAACCGAAAAACCTTTATGCAAAAAAGCATTCGCGGCAAAAGAGCCAAAGCCCAACGCTAAGCCAACAGTAATATCAGCCCAGCCATACCACTTTTGATTTAACAAGGTTACACCCAAAACACTGATTATAAATCCGACAAAAAACACACCGAATAATAATAAGTTTCGATCAATTTTTTTCTGGGATGTCCATTGATACATTATTCCTCGTGCGCCAAAAAAAACCGTGGCGAGTAATGCAAAAATTATCCACATAATTAAATGATTCCTTTATAAATTAGAATGAAGTAGCCGCTCTAAGAAATGTTGCCATTAAATTGCATAGCCAACATGATCCCTTGCACCATTCTTAGCTTAAAATTGATAAGGTAATAAAGGCTTACAAAAACACCATATAAGAAAGTCGCAATATAAATAGTTTTAAGCTGTTAAACAGGCAAGGCAGCCAATTTTTATTTAACGACAGAACATTGCCTGCTATTTAATTAAACGATTAATAAAATACTAGCTTAGTATATTGACCTTAATTGATTTTATAAATAAGCATAAGCTGCACAGTAAATCCCATAAATGGTATTTAAAGGTGGGTATTTGGTTTGTAAGTAGCAAAATAGCACCCATTAGCGGGTAGATTTGTGAAAATATGGATAGCTTACGTTTGCACTGCCAGTTACTTATACGTTCACGTAATACGTAAACAAGTAGTTTTCAATTAAAAATTAGCCCCGCAGTGCCAATTGTAGGTCGGATAAGCGAAGCGCCATCCGACACAGTAAAATATCTTGCCAATTATTATCAACATTTTAAGTTGTCGAGTGGCTGGAAAGTGCCATAAGCGGACTGTAACAATAAAGTTGTAGAATAACCCCAAAATAAGCTCTTGAAGTTAATGGAGCCCATATAAAAGCCAACTTTTTTTATCCTTGTTTAGTTTCTCGTTAGATTTTTACTCACCTACATGTATTTTTAGCAAAGCTTCACTGCCATCTAAGTTTTTAACTAGTAATAGTAATATTTCACCTGTTTCTTTATCCATAAGCTTTTTAGCTTTATCTGCTGGGCAGCCCGGGATTTTGCAACCATCAAGTTCGATAACTAATTGACCAACTTTAACTCCAGCTTTTTCTGCAGGAGATCCAGAATGAACTTCATCAATTTTAAACTCGGTTATTTCAGGACTAAAAAACCCATCAACAGACACACCGACGGCAATCCCAACTTTCCCTTTGGCGAAAGCTACAAATGGAAAAAACAAACAAATTAATAGAACCTTCCTAGTTAAATTCAAAAACCTTACTCCTTTAAAAAATTAACCGCCGTTTTAAGCGGTTTGTAATTATTTGCTAAAATATGAAACGACGTGGAACCGACAAAACTGTTAGAGGCCCGACTTGAAAAACCTTATACACGTATTGCTAATTAGTGAATTTTGTTTCTTAATTTCGTTAGCATTTTTATTTGTTTCTGCAACTGCTAAGTCAATTTTAGCTTTGGTACATTTATCAGACAGCTCTTTACTTACAAGGTAATTCTGATCTTTTTGATACTGAGCCATACCTTCTAAACCGTTATATTGATCTCTATCTTCAAGTATTTTATCTTTTTGGTATGGTGCTGGTTGGGTTGCACCACAAGCTGATAACAAAACGATCAGAGAAATTGGAATTAATTTATTGAACAATACCCTTACTCCATGTGTATAATTTAATAGCACGCGAATAGCGCATTTCTCTGCTATAGGCACGATAATATCTACATAGTTTTACCAAATTACCTAAGATATTACTATCTCTAAGTTTCTATCGCCTACAAAAAAGCTGAGTCAACAATATACGCTTTTCCTCATTTCATGAATATATGAGTAAAAAACAGTTTGACCAATCAATTAACTCTTACATTTAGCCACTCTCAATGTCCGCTTCACGCCCTGAGGCATTCAACAAGTCATTTATGTCTTTAATAATGGCGAATCACGCTCTTTAAGTGCCTTTAAATACTTAGCCTCATCGTAGCAACATTTCGTTTTCCAACACCGATAGATTATGCGTATCCATTTAAATGCAAGCGCTCTAACAGCAGATTGATGAGACTTACCTTTAGAACGTTGCCCTTGATAATATATACCCGCCCAATAAGAAGTATGTACTGTTTTCGCTGCCCACTCCACGAAGGTTTGCCTTACAAACTTAGAGCATTGCCATCGCCAATGTACCCATGACTTCTGTCCACTTCGTTCGGTAACAGGCGCAATACCTGCATAATTTTGAATTTCTTCGGCACTATTAAAGCGATTACGATTATCCCCAAGAGCCGCTAACATTCTAGGCCCCATACATGGCCCGATACCTGGTAAGGATTTGAAAATGTCTGCATCTGGTAATGTTTTAAACAACTCATCGATACGCACGTCATAAACTTTAATACTCTCCACTACTAATTTGATTTGCTTTACCTGAGTTACAGCGAGCAACATATTAGCTTCTATAACATATTGATCCGTTGTAAGTGGAAGTGCATTTCTAATGTGCTCAATCCGTGATTCTGTATGCTTAACAGCGGGCCCACCTTTAGAGTTCAGAAAACGCCGTATTGTATTAGCTCTAGCTCTTTTAAGTAGCTGAAGGCTAGGCCATCTAGCAATGAGATCTAAGAATAGCCCGCTGTCTCGGTGGGAGAACCATTCTAAAGGCTGAGGGTAGTACTGCTTAAGTGTATTAATAAGCCTATTAACAAAACGTCGTTTATCTTCAACCAGCAGTCTTCGTTGTTCAACTAATTGTTGTAATAGCCTGAGTTCACCGGTACTTGGTTCAATTGGTTTTATTTTTTCTGGATAGCGTAGCATAAGGTCAAGTGCTAACTCTGCATCTTGAGGGTCATCTTTGGCACCACTAGGTGAAAATGCTTGGCGGTAACGTGCTAGTGACAACGCATGAACGGGGAAAACTGTAATAAAGGGGTATTTTTGTAGTGCATACACTATTGGGCCTTTTTTTAACTCCAGCGCAACAGCGATTCTCCCATTTACCTGTTTGTGCAACGTATTGAGCCAAGTATCTAATGATTCTGGTGTATGTTGAATTACCTCGAAACGACGCTCGCCATTTTTAAATTGAATACAAACATCATGTTTTTTATCTGCCCAATCTAAGCCAACATGTGCAGCAAATTGATCTATCGACATCATCATCCACTCCTATTTATAAAGGATTGGTATGTATTCCACGCTCTTCGAAAGAAATATAGCCAGCAGTTTATGTGCGTGCCCTGAGTATTCGTTAGCGAGCCGTGGAGCACTTACTGGCTCGAAAGAAAAGCGGTGATCATCAAATGATTTTCGCTCATTATTCGTAGCCAGTAAGCACATACCCTAAACCACTTTAAAGTGTAGTTCTTAGGTGTGAATGACTATATCTCGCTCTATGCTGCCACCTAAAAAATTAAGCTTTAAAACGCAGTAAGCGCATATAAAATGCGCTTACTGGGAGTAATTTACTTAAAGCTAACTCTTAAAGTTAGTGCCTAAAGCTTGATACTAGCGCGGGTATACCTGGCAGCATGCCTACCATGGCCATTACGCTGGTTAGTAGTACAAACATGACCAGTGGAATGATCCAGCGGCTCATGCGGGTGAGTTCTTTACTTCTTTCTTTACAGCCAATAAAGCCTAAGTTGTCTAGCAATATGGTGAGTGACCAACCAAATGCTGGGTTAACTAAGCTTGAAGCAAATACTACAATAGCAGCTGATTGGGTGGTTTTACCTACGCGAGTCATTTCCATGCCGGCTTCTAGTAGTGGAATAAATACCCCTACTATTAGCGCTACACACAGCACAGGTTGCCAAATTGCAAGGTCCATAGGGTAGCCCCATACGCCGGCAATAATACAAAATAGTGCGGTTAAAATAGCGCCTGCTGGTATTGGGCGTTTAGCAATGGCTGCTGGCACTATGTAAGTGCCCCACGATGATGCAAAGTTAGCGCCGCCCAGTAGCGAGCCAAAGGTTTGCCTAACTGATGCGCTAAGCATGGTGTCGTCTATGTTCATTTGTACTTTTTCGGTACGTTTTGGGTAGCTTATTTTTTGAAATACCTGATGGCCTAAAAAGTCCGGCGACCACATAGCAACAGCAAGCACTGCAAATGGCAGTACTACTACAAAGCTTTCTAGAGTAGGTAGGCCTAACATCCAGCCGGTGTCTTCGCCCCACCAGTACATAGGGTCCATGTTTGGTAGCCCCGGTGCAGTATGAAACTCAAACGGTGCGCCTAATGCAAAAGCTATTGCGCCGCCTAAAATACAGCTAAGTGGTACGGCTAACCAACGCTTTTTAAAATGCTCTAACATGGCATATAAAATTATAGTGGAAAAAATAACAATAAAGGCAATGTGGGTCATATCGATGGCTTCGGCCCATGCAAACAGCTTTTTAACTTGCGAGGTTATGCCTATAAACCCTAGGTAGAGTAAAAGGCCGCCACATACGCCTTTACTGGTTAGTTTAGCCAGTAAGGTTCCGCCTTTACTTATTGCCAAAATTAAACCAAAGGCTGCTATGAGCAAGCCAAATGCCATAGGGTGCCCCCCTGCTGCAACTACAATTGGAATTAACGGAATTAAAGGACCATGAGTACCGGCTAAGTTAGCGGTAGGTAAAATAAAGCCTGAAAACAAAATAATAAAAAAGGCGACGATAAGTAATTCGTAACGCACGTTTTCTAAAACAAAAGCGTCGCTTAAACCCAGTGGGCTTGCAAACGTTGCGGCAATAGCGGCAACCATAACCACTTTACCTATGGTGGCAGCCATTGCAGGAATAGCGTCTTCAAATTCGAATCTGTAGTCTCTAAAGGGTAAGTTTGGGCGCCAGCGTTTAGGCTGCATAATTTGCAGCTCGTGTTCTAGGTATTCGTCTCGGCTATTAAACTCAGAGCTAGGCTTGTGTAGATTTTTATAGCTATTGGTAGCGGTTTGAGTATCCGCTCCTGGTTTGGCATCAGATGAAATATCATCTTGCGGCGTGGTATTCATGGCTTCTCCTGCAACATAGTTGCTCACTCAAAATAAAAATACAGCTTTGTTTAAAGCAAATAAAAATTGAGGCGGCAGGATAAAGCAGCTAGCAACAGATTACGATTAGTCAAAGGTCTTGTATGAAACTATTTAGTAACATTTATATACCTATAGCTGAATGTAGTATTTGATGTTAAATGTAGTTTTTATTGTTTTTAAACAGATGGTTAGCTTATTTTTATAAAGGTTAAAGTGCAATGCGTTGTTTTTTAGCACTTACAGCAATAATAAAAATTAAAATAATTTTATCTGCATTTATATTATGTTGTTTAAGAAAATAGGGCATTTAGCCATGCTTTAGCTGATAATTTAACTAAAGTTTGGTTGTTGATACAAAAATAACGCAGCAAAATAATAACGTGTGGCTTTGCATCTCTCTATAATTAGTAGGCTATTGCATGCGAGCTTAATTGCTTTAACAAGGATAAAAAACAGTTTACTGTTTTTGTTAGCGTTCATCAGATAGAATCCGCCTTATGATTTTTACTTGTTAAGTATTTTCAAAACCGTAACGTTTAAATAGCGAGACCTTCTTATCCTTTTAGAAAATGATACAAAACCAATGAATGATATAACGATAGCAACCCACAACGGTACTTTTCATGCAGATGATGTTTTTAGTGTAGCTGCACTTAAGTATATTTATCCTTCTTTTAAACTTATACGTACCCGCGATATGGAGCTTATAAGCAAAGCCGATGTTGTGATTGATGTAGGTGGCGAGCATAACCCAGAGACAGGCCGTTTTGATCACCACCAACGTGGCGGTGCCGGGGCGCGTGAAAATGGTATTCCTTTTTCTTCATTTGGTTTAATTTGGCAAAAATATGGCCTTGAAATATGCCAAGGCAGCCAAGAAACAGCCAATGCAATTGACTCTGGTTTAGTCTCTACTATTGATGCAATTGACTGCGGCCATGTTGAAGGCGTTGCTAAAGGCATTAGCCTTAGCCAAACTATTTCAATGTTTAACCCAACGTGGCAAGAAGAGAGTAACTTTGATGCCTGTTTTGATGAAGCGGTTGAGTTTGCATCGCGCATTTTAACTCGCTTTATAGCTGCGGCTAACGGTGGCATTAATGCAAAAGCAATTGTTGCTAAAGCGATTGAAAATGCAGCTGATCCACGCGTAATTGTGTTAGAGCAATACACACCGTGGAAAAAAACTGTGCATGCGCTTTCTGATAAAGCATTATATATGGTTTATCCTTCGCACTCTGGCCAGTGGATTGTGCAAACTGTACCGGTTGAGCCAGGATCGTTTGAAGACCGCAAGTCACTCCCAAAACCGTGGGCTGGTTTATCTGATAAAGAATTTCAGGACGAAACTGGGCTTGAAGATGCTGTTTTTTGTCATAACGGTTTATTTATTGCTGGCGCAAAGTCGTTTGCAAGTGCGATGAAAATGGCAGCAATGGCGCTAGAAGCTTAGTAATATAGGGCTTTAAAAGTGCTAGTCGCTAAAATTAATATTTACGCGCATAAAAAAACGCTAGCAAGTTAAGCTAGCGTTTTTAATTATGCCTAAAGCCTAAAGCCTAAAGCCTTATTCTTTAACCGCTATGGCTATTTCTACTTCATCAGCACTTTTGTAATATTCGTAGTCGCTGCTGTAGGTACGAGTAAAACGACAGTCGTCTGAGCTAAAGTATTGCCAAATTTCGCCCCACAGGTCGATTACCGCATCGGGCATTTCACCTGTCCCGTTAAATACTAAATAACTCCCTGCCTCGGTAGTTACTTTTACTGACTTTTGATCTCCAATCGATAAGTCGTCGCAACAGGCTATTACATCAAATTCACCGGTTACATCGCTTTCATAGTTAGTGTAAACACCATACGTTTTTGTATTTTTTGTTAGCTGTTGTCCATGCTTTTCACCAAATTTTTGCCAAAGCTCCGTTATTTTTGCAGTGCCAGAGTTCATTTCATCGGCGTTACACGTTCTTACCTTTAAACCAGTTAAAGTTATACTTGGGAGTTGCTTTACTTGCATTATGACCTTCCTTACTTCAATCACTTAGCTTTAACGTAACTATAACGTAACAGAAAAACCATTATGGACTGTAACTATTTATAAGTCCTTTAAATTATTTAATTTGAACTCTGGTTAAGGGATTTATTATTGCAGCAATTATAAACTCTCTTTTATTGTGTAAATTACTGTATGCATACGTTTTGCTAATGGCCTGTTGCGATGGTGGCACACGTAAATATTTTCACTTATAGGGTTTGCCAAATAATGAGTTTGTATAAGTTTAGGCTTATTAAACGCACTTATTGCATGCGCAGGTAACACAGTAAAGCCCAGGCCTAAGCTTACCGGCTCCAGTATTAAACTAATTTGATTAGAAAAACCGGTGTGTTTTATTTGCTCTAAATGTTCAAACTGCGGGTAGTTTTCGCTCAACAAAAGTTGCGCGTGGTGTTTAGCGTCGGGGTGAGCAATAAAGCCAAGTTCACATAAAGCTTGCCATGTTGGGGTTTTAATATGTGCAGGGGTAACTAATAGTAACGGCTCTGTACCTATTTTATGGCTGGTTACTTCGCTAAGTGTGGGTGCTTGGGTTAAAAAACCAATGTCGGCATTATGGTTAGCTACAGCCTGCTCAACACTTATATTTGGCGCAAAGCGGTAATCAATATTCAGCCCTTGGTGCTTTGTTTGCAAAGCTAATAACTGGCTATAAAACTGCAATCCACAACTACCGGGCGACTGTATTTTTACTTTACCGCTGTAAGGCGAGTCGTCTTTTAATTGCTGCTCTAAAAACTGCCACTCTTTAAGTAATAAACTGCCTTGTTGATATAGATTTTGCCCATGCACAGTAAGCGAAAACTGTTTGCCGTGTCTTTCTAGCAAAGCACAGTTAACGTGCTGCTCTAATTTTTTAATGTGTTGGCTTACACCCGACTGGGTCATGTGGAGGCGATCGGCTGTTTGCGTAAAGTGATTTACCTCAACCAAAGTACAAAACGTATTTAACCATATGGGATTTATCATTACAAAATGTACTCAAAATGATGATTAATGATTATTTTACTTAATTTAACTGGCTTCGTAAACTAAACGCATTAACCAGTAACAAGATAAGCAGGAACATTATTATGAGTCATACCTACCCACGTAGTTTTTCGCATATTGGTATTTCGGTACCAAACGTTGAAAAAGCAGTAGAGTTTTATACCCAAGTTATGGGTTGGTACACTATTATGGAGCCAACCGAAATACTCGAAGACAAAAGCCCAATAGGCGAAATGTGTACTGAAGTGTTTGGTGAAAAATGGGAAAAATTTAAAATAGCGCACTTATCTACAGGCGATCGTATTGGTATAGAAATTTTTGAATTTAAAAACCAAGAAAACCCAAAAGATAACTTTGAATATTGGAAAACCGGTATTTTTCATTTTTGTGTGCAAGACCCAGATGTTGAAGGCCTAGCAGAGCGTATTGTAGCCGCCGGTGGTAAAAAACGTATGGCCGAGCCACGTTATTACTACCCAGGTGAAAAACCATACCGCATGATCTACATGGAAGACCCGTTTGGTAATATCCTAGAAATATACAGCCACAGCTACGAACTTATTTATAGCGCCGGTGCATACTAAGTTAGTGTGTAGCTAGTATTTAAATATATAAAGGCTGCAGTAAGCTACTGCAGCTTTTTTATTGCCTAAAATTAAGTAGACACCCACACTTATTATCCGAATTTAGGGTATTTGAACAAAGCCATTCTTAGTTAAATATTCACTGGTTTTAAAGTGGGTATTCAGATAGTTAGGTGTCTAGATAATTATTTCAGATAGAGAGTTAAGTAGACACCTACACTTATTATCAATATTTGAGTAAAACTATTCTTGGTTAAATAATCACTGGTTTTTAAAGTGGGTGTCTACTTAATAGTTAATAGTTAAACAAACACCCACACTTATTGTCAGTATTTGAACAAAACTATTCTTAGTTAAATAATCACTGGTTTTTAAGATGGGTGTCTAGTTAATTGATAAATTATAAAGTGGGTGTCTACTTAATTGGGTTTTAGTTGGTTGCCTTAGCTGCTTCATTTGGGGCAGTACTGTAAACGCCCTTTACAGTATAAAAATAAAGCATAGCCAGTTATTGAGCATCACGTTAATATGGACAAAAATAACACGATAAGAATTATAAAATGTTAAACAAAACCAATGCACTTATTTACTTTTTGGCCTTTAGTAGTGGCTTTAGTATTATGGGAATTGAGCTATTAGGTGGGCGTATTTTAGCGCCGTTTTTTGGTAGTAGCGTACATATTTGGGGCAGTATAATTACGGTATTTATGCTGAGCCTATCGTTTGGTTATTTACTTGGCGGTAAATTGTCAATTAAGCGCCCTAGCCTAGCCAAGTACGGGAGTATTTTTTTACTGGCAAGCATTATGGTGTTGCCCATTGCGTTATTTGCTAACCCGATAATGGAATTTATTTTTACTCACATTGAAGACAGCCGCTATGGCTCGTTACTCGCCTCTACGGCATTATTTTTTGTTCCTACTATTATATTAGGTATGATCTCCCCTTACTCGGTTCGGCTTTTAGTTACCGACAGCGAACACAGCGGCCAAGTTGCTGGCGGGTTATATTTTGTAAGTACCTTGGGCAGCGCACTAGGCACTATTATTACCTCATTTTATATGGTGCTCGCGTTTGACGTAAACGCCATAATAATTGGTTTTGCCTTAACTTTAGCGGTATTAGGCTTACTAGCCATACTGGTAAATAAACTATTTTTAGCGGAGCGTCGTTATGCATAAAAGCAATTTTTACATGGTTTTATATGTGCTGATGTTATTAAGCTTGTTGTTTTCACACTTAAGTGTGGCTAAAACAATACATAGCGAGCGCTCGCTTTATCGTAATATATTAGTGGAAGAAACCGGTAATTTACGCTGTTTAAAGTTTGATGAAAAATCTAGCCAAAGTAGTCAAAGTTGCATGTATATTAACGAGCCAAAAAAGTTAGTTTTTAATTACACTAAATTGGTGTTTTCAAGCTTGTTGCTAATAGAAGATCCTAAAAAAGTACTTATTATTGGTTTAGGCGGTGGCACTTTGTCTAACACCATTTCAGAGCTTTACCCTAAGGCAATAATCGAAAATATTGAAATAGATCCTGCGGTAATTAAAGTGGCCCGCGATTACTTTAATTTTAAAGAAAGTACTAAGGTAACGGCAAAAGTACAAGACGGTCGTATTTTTATAAAACGTGCGGCGCTTAAAAAACAGCAGTTTGATTGGATAATTTTAGATGCATTTAATGGCGACTACATTCCCGAGCATTTACTAACTAAAGAGTTTTTTGAAGAGTTAAAAAGTGTGCTTGCGAGTGACGGCGTTATTGCGGCCAATACGTTTTCATCGAGCAAACTGTACGAGCACGAGTCGGCCACTTATAATGCTGTTTTTGGCGACTTTATTAACGTTAGCCGAAAAAACCACAGTAATCGTATTATTTTAGCCGGCAATAAAAGTACCCTTACCCAAGCGCATATAAATAAACGCGTAAGTGAGTTAACCCCTCTGCTATTGCCTTACGGTGTAAATATTAAAGCTATTAGCCAAATGCTGCACTTTACAAAAAATAATCACGATTGGCCTGAAAATACAAAAGTCCTTACCGATCAATACTCCCCTGCTAACCTACTCAACTTTTAGCCTAGGGCGTGTTTGGTATTTATGTGTGGTTACCGCCTTTTTATGGGAGTAACCACACTACACAGGCTCTGCCTTACCTAAAACCAAATATAACGCTGCAAATTAAATCTTAAAAGATCAACAACCCCTAGTGTTTTAGCGGCTAAACCTTTACTAAACCCTAGCTAAATATTTACTTAGCATGCTAACTAATGGTAAAGTGCTTAGCATGCTAAGTAGTTAGAGGTTGAAATGTCTAAACCGGTTCCTTTTCATGAAACACTCGATTTAACCTTGTGTGGCAGTATGGGTCGAGTGCATAGATTATGCCGAGAAGTTGTTACAGTTGCCGTTGAGCCGCTAGGCTTAACTCAATCGCGTTGGATTGCTTTGGTGCATATAAATATGCTTAAAGAAGGGGTAACTCAACAAGCGTTGGCGCATAGTTTAGGCATAGAAATGCCGTCGCTTACGCGTACCCTTAAGCAACTCGAAGAGCTTACTCTTATTACCCGTCAAGTTGATAAGCACGATAAGCGCAGTAAAAAAATTTATTTTACAGAGCAAGGCCGCAATATATTAAAGGCGGTAGAGGCACAGATCACTGATATTAAAAATCAGCTTTATAATGGACTAAACGATGAGCAGTTAGATGTAATGGCTCATGGTTTAATTAAAATGGAAGACAACGCAAAAAATTATATTAAATATCACAGTTCTAATAAGGTTAACAATGACACCTGATCAAAAATTTGCGCGCTATGTGAGGCTTTCACTCGTTGGATTCATTTTAGTGTTTTTATACTATGTTATAGCCGATATTTGGCTGCCAGTAACGCCACAAGCGCGTGTTTACCACCCAGTAGTACAAATCTCACCGCAAATAAGTGGCCGTGTTACTAAGGTGTTAGTTAGCAATAACCAACCGGTAAAGGCTGGCGATATATTGTTTGAGATAGATCAAAGTACTTACTTACTGGCTGTTGAACAAGCTAAACTAACCCTCGATGATGCCAAATTACAAAATAAACGCCTTGATACTAATGTTAAAGCGCTTGAGGCACAAATTAGTGCAGCTAAAGCAAAACAACATGAGCAAAGCTTATTAAAAAGTAGAGGCGAAAAGCTCTATAAGCAAAACTCTATATCGGAACAAGAGCTGGAGAGTATTCGGGCTAATTTTGCTGCAAGTAAATCAAACGTAGCGGCTTTTGAAGCCCAATTAGCCGAAGCTGTTTTAGCGCGTGGCACATCAGGGGAGGATAACTTAGCGCTGCGCCATGGAGCGAATCAGTTAGCGCAAGCTGAGCTTAACTTATCGTATACACAAGTACGTGCTTTAAGCGATGGTGTGGTTGCCAACTTGCAATTACTTGACGGTGCTTATGCTCTTAGTGGCCAACCTTTGTTAGCTATTGTGGCTAAAAAGGCTGATTTAGTAGCCGACTTTCGTGAAAAATCACTGCTTAATATGCACCCAGGTAGTTTAGCAAAAGTGGTTTTTGATAGCCGTCCCGGTGAAGTATACGACGCAAAAATTAGTACTTTTGAAGCGGGTGTAAGCGATGGCCAATTAAGTGCCAATGGCTTGCTAAGCACTACCGAAACCAGTAACCGTTGGGTACGCGACGCACAGCGCCAACGTATTCATTTGCAGTTATTAAAAAACGATCAAGCGCTAATTGCTAATATGCCTAGTGGCGCGCGTGCTACGGTGCAACTACTTCCAGAGTCAAAATTTGGACAATGGTTAGGCGCATCACAAATACGTTTTATTAGCTGGTTACATTACATTTATTAGTGGAGGCAAAATGAGTCAAAAAATTAGCCAGTCTCCACAACTTGACTCTAACGGCCTACGCCAAGCGCTGCGTATTGCCGGCGGGTGCACGTTAGGGTTTGCTATTAGTAAATTAATGAACTGGCCAAATGGGATTTTTTTTACTGTTTACCCCATGTTGCTATTAGGTTTAGTGCCAACGTTAAATAAATCTGTGGTTAGGCAGTTTTTTGCCAGTGCTGCGTTTAGTGCGTTTGTTGTACTTGTATTGCAGGGGTTATTTTCGCACTTGCCGGTACTTATGGTACTGATTGTATTTGCCTGCTTTTGTATTTTATTTTACCAAATGAGTAGCGGAAGTGGCTTTTTGTTTGGTGCCTTAGGTGCGGTTAGTTTATCGATTCAATTACACTTTGCCAGCTATGTAACTGGTAGTAGCAGTATTTATCCGCTTATTTTAAGTAACGGTATAGCCATTATTTTAACTGTAGTAATTGCAGCATTAATGCATGGTTTATTTCCCGATGTTACTGCGCGCCCTGGGCGTGCAGTGCCAACAAAAGATAAAGCAAGTATTCGCCACGAAGTGCTGTTGTGCTCAAGCGTGGCTACGTTATCGTTTATTGTTTTTCAGGCACTGGATTTACAAGACTCTATTTCGGCGCAGGCGGCATCTATTTTAATTTTATTTTCGTTATGCTGGAAAGCCGCAGGCATAGCCAGTTGGCAGCGTATAATTGGCACGCTTATAGGCTGTAATGCCGCACTTTTGTCGCAGCTATTTTTATACACCCATACCGACTTTTTACTGTTTCCTGTTATTGTGTTGTGGATTTTATCGTTTATATTTAGTCGTTTTCATATTTTAGGTGGGGGGCCGCCGGGCATTGGCTTTGGTGTTTTAACCACGTTTGGTATTTTATTTGGGCAGTCGTTAGCCCCGGGGCAAGACTTGATTTACAGTGCGCTGTATAGGTTTAGCTCTGTGACAGTGGCTGTTGTTATTAGCTTAAGTGCGGTATATGCGATGCATAGATTATTAAATAAATTTAATACTACACGCCATCATACCTACGATTAGCGTTAACATCGATGCTGATTTTGGGTTACAAGCGCTGAGCTTGCAGCCCACTTCCCTTTCTTCTTTAAAGCGCAGCGCCTCATCCCTTTTTTGTGAATAATTTACTTAATGGGCTATTACACAAAAAACAGACGCATATAAAATAGATATCAGAAAAAGAAGAAGTCTTATATCAAGAAAATATTCGGGCTTCGCCCGCGCGTCAGCAAGCTTAACGCCTACGTGTAATAGGAATAGGCTCGTCGCCCAATACTCGTAATCCGAAGCTCAACGCCTTACTTTTAAAGCTTAATATTGCCGCGTAACGCTTTGGTTTGGCCGTGTTTGGTTTTTTTATCCATGCGTTTACGCTGCGAATTACGGCTTGGTTTAGTGGCTCTGCGGGCTTTATTTACTTTAGTGGCGCTAATAATTAGATCTTTTAAGCGTTTAAATGCATCTTCGCGATTAAGCTCTTGCGTGCGGTGGCTTTGCGCTTTTATTATTAATACGCCGTCTTTGGTTATGCGGCTGTCGTTTAGTGCAAGTAAACGTTCTTTATAAAAGTCGGGTAATTTAGAGCGGTTAATATCAAAACGAAGATGGATAGCGCTGGCTACTTTATTAACGTTTTGTCCACCGGCACCTTGCGAGCGAACTGCGGTTAATTCGACTTCCCATTCATCAATGGTCACGGTATTTGAAATAGTTAACATTAGACTCAGCTAGTTTTTATAAAAATCTAGTATACCATTTGTAATTAACTATACCCAAATCAAGGTAAGCAGCTATTAATTGGCGTAAATTTAACCCTTAACGGTTAAGCAGCCCTTTAGGTTGTAACCTAAAGGCGCGGGAGTATATACTCAGTTATCTTGTGTTTATTATAGTGTTTTATGTCTTTATCTACTTTTGCCCCAGTAACCACGATTGATGATCAAAAAAAGCTTTGTGTTTTATTAAGTTTACTTTTAAGTTCTTCATCTTACAGCTACCAAAATTCGCCTCAGCTATTTTCTAAACTGCTATTTAATCATTTTATAAACGGGTATTCGTTTTCACTCGCCGAAGTAAAAAAAATTACCCGCGAGTTAGAAGAACAATCACTGGTTTGGGAGCAACCGTTTAGGCAAAATCATAAACTTTCTATTGATGCCATCGTATATGCAATTGTAAGTTTGTTAGAGTACTGCCCTGGCTTAATTAAAAACTTTTTAACGCAAATAACCACCATATACCGCTTTAACGACAGTGCTTTAATGTTTATGTTTGAACTATTTAATAGCATTGAAAAAAGTGAAGGTTCACCGTTAGCGTCATCTGCAGAGCCTGAAATTGATCATCACTTTATTAATTTACTAGCACAATCAAAATACAGTAAGCAGCTTTGGTTAGCTTTACCCGCGCAGTGGCAACAAATATGTTTAGAGCATTTTATTCGCGGTGAGTTTTTTAATCTAACAGCTGAGCATTCATGGCCATCAATAGTAAAAAGTACCGCAACAGCTATTGAGCCAAGTAAGCGAATTTATTTAAACGAAAGCTTAGCTACGCTGCTGCAACAACCTGACTATAATGAACTACTCATTGATAAGTCGCACAGTAACTTAGCAATATTTAGTCAGGCTAATAGCCTTGCCATTGACGGCACTCATTTAGAATTAGCGCTGCAACAATTTAAAACGGGGTTAACGCTTTATCGTAAAACCTTTGTTAAGGGTAGCTATCCGTGTGAAATAAGCGGTTTACTGTATATGGTGTGTTTATATGCCAGTGGTACAGAAGCTGATTTAAAACAGCTAAAAACACATAAAAATTGGTATAACAAACAACTCGGCGAGCTCAGTAGTACAACGCAAGCCATTGAATTTTTGTTACTAGCACCCGAACAAGTAATAAGTTTTGAGCAGCGCTTACTACACGATACGATTGCAAACCTACAGGCAAACCCAAACGCACTAGCGCCTCTTTTTTGCCTATTACTGGCTTTAATAAAGCACGGTAGCGAAGAGCAAATTAATACCCTTAGAGACAACAGTAAACTGCTGAGTCAATTAATTCATTCAAGCCAACAGCATCAGCACTGGCTAGGTGAGCAATGCACGCATTTAGCAAATTGGCTAACGCACGATACGCCATTGCCAGATACCGGTTTATTACAGCATTTTAAACGCGTGCCACAATGGCAGCGTTGGTTAAATGAAATAAGCAAAATAGACACTCCAGCGCAAAATGAGCGCCTAGTTTGGCAGCTCGACCTTACCCATTTAGACCTGCCACTTATTCAAGCTAAAGTGCAAAAACACAACAGCAAAGGCGAATGGACTAAAGGCCGTAAAGTAAATATTTATGATCTTGACGATGATCAATACCGACATTTACTTAGCCCAGCCGATCATAATTTAGTGCAAGTAATTAGTAATCATGCGGGCTTTGGTTACAGTGAAGTACAAGCAACCAGCGCAGTGTTGCAAGCGCTAATTAACTTCAAAGGGCTTGAGGATATTAAAGGTAACTTAGTTACGCTTAACAAAGGTGAGTTTATAATTGAAATTGGGCAAAATATTAACGACTGTTACCAATTAATTATACAGCCTAAAATTACCGACATAGACGGCGACTTTTTACTTACCCACAGCCACGCTAATAGTTACCAAGTATTTGTAGTAGACGACAAACAACACAAACTAAATAGCCTGCTTGCTCAGCAACCTAATAACTTAACAGAAGAAAAACTGCCACAACTTAATGCGGCATTAGAGGCCTTGTCGGAGGATCATTATATTAGCAGTAGCCGCAGCGAGTTTTCTGCGGTTAATAACGTGCGCCAAGGGCTTGTTGATTTAGCCGCAGTAATTAAGTTAACCCCAATGGGTATAGACGTTAACTTCTATACTATGCCATTTGGTGTTGACGGCCCATGGGTTGAGCCCGCAATAGGCGCAATAACCTTAGCCTATAGCGATAACGAGCAAGCCGATAACAGCGTTGTAAAACGTGATTTAAAAGCAGAAAAACGCGCTTTAAAAAACCTACTTAGTAATTTAGCTGGCGTATTTGCCGATCAAGAGCATCCGCAGTATAACAGCGCGCATCAGCAGTTTTATTTACCAGAAGATATTAGCCAAGCCATAATACAATTAGAAGCCGCGCAAAAAGACAACGCACTAGTATTAAGTTGGGATGAAAACGCCCAAGGTATGAAGGTTGCGAATAGTAAGCACCTTTCTCTTAATTTAAATGATGATAACGATTGGCTCAGTGTTAGTGGTAAATTATCGCTCCCCGATGGTCAAATTATTGCTTTGCAAACACTCCTTAAAGCCCCGCGTCGTGGCAGTATTATAGAGTTTGACGAAAATAACTCGTTATTATTAGATCAGCGCCTAACTAACTTATTAAATCGCTTAGAGGGCATGCAAAGTAAAACTAAAAACGCCCCCGACGATCAACTTCGTATTGCTAATGCGCGCGCTCTTCCTTTGTATCACAGTGCTGCAGAATTGAGTGATGTTAGCTTTGGTGCAAACTGGCAACAGCGCTTAGCTAAATTTGAGCGCCCAAGTGAGCCTGTATTGCCCGCGCATTTAGTTAATATATTACGCGACTACCAAGTGGTTGGCGTAAAATGGTTAATGCAACTGGCTAACTGGGGGTTAAATGCCTGTTTAGCCGATGATATGGGCTTAGGTAAAACGCTACAAACACTCAATGTGTTACAAATGCGCAGTGCTTTAGGTGCCAGCTTAGTTATAGCGCCAAAATCGGTATGTCATAACTGGCAGGTAGAGGCTGCGCGATTTACCCCTACCCTCAATATTAAAACTATTGATAATGCAGCCGCAACTGATGAGGTGCTAGCCGGTGCTACCGCTAATGACCTAGTAATTGTTAGTTATGGCTTATTACCTTTAATAGGGGATCAATTAGCTGCGTACGAATTTGCCAATATTGTACTAGACGAAGCACAAGCCATTAAAAATCCATTAAGCCTTCGCGCTAAAGCTGCTTTTGCACTTAATGGCCAGTTTAAAGTTGCGCTTTCGGGCACACCTATCGAAAATCATTTAGGTGAACTGTGGAGCCTATTTAACTTTTTAATGCCGGGTTTTTTACATTCATTAGCTGAGTTTAAAAAGCGCTTTGGTAATGCCGATAAAAACCAGCAGCAGGCTGATACGCTAAAAACATTAATTGCGCCGTTTATTTTACGCCGTAATAAAAAAACGGTACTGACCGAGTTACCCGATAAAACCGAAATAAACCTTACTTTTGCGCTCAGCGATAAAGAGCAAGCCCTTTACGAAGCCACTCGCTTAAACGCGCTTGAGCAAGCCAGCCAAGAAGACAGCCAATACATTACTATATTGGCGTCATTAACTAAATTGCGCCGCGCGTGTATTGCTCCGCAGTTATTAATTGAAAACAGTAAGTTACCTTCAAGCAAACTCGACACCGCCGAAGCAATAATTGAAGAATTACTTGAAAATGATCACCAAGCACTTATTTTTAGCCAGTTTGTTGATGTACTTAAATTAGTTGAACAGCGACTAAAAAAACGCGGTATAGCATATTGTTACCTTGATGGCAGCATGAGCAGCAATAAACGCAAGCAACAGGTTGATAAATTTCAGGCAGGTGAGGCGCCTTTATTTTTAATTAGTTTAAAAGCTGGCGGCACCGGGCTTAATTTAACTGCCGCCGACTATGTGCTGCACTTAGATCCTTGGTGGAACCCCGCGGTTGAGCAGCAAGCCTCCGACAGAGCGCACCGCTTAGGACAAACACGCCCTGTAACCGTGTATCGTTTAATTGCGCAAAACACCATAGAAGAAAAAATACTGCAACTGCATGAGCACAAACAAGCCCTTGCCGACAAAGTACTCAGCGGCAGCAGCAACACCGGGCAATTATCAAAAGATCAGTTATTGTCTTTGTTGCAAAATCAATAAAAATAAAGCGTTTAGTACTAAGTGCGATTTAAAGTCGCACTTACAATAAGCTTTAAACACAGCCATAGGTTTACTCGAAGTTGCTAAGCTTGCAGGCGCGATATTTTCAACGAAAATATAATTATTTAAATGTTTGCATTAGATACGCGTAATATGAGTAGACAAAAGCAAGCGTACTTGGTTTTACTCGTAGGCGCTAAGCTTGCTGGCGCAATATTTTCAACGAAAATATAATTATTTAAATGTTTGCATTAGATACGCGTAATATGAGTAGACAAAAGCAAGCGTACTTGGTTTTACTCGTAGGCGCTAAGCTTGCTGGCGCAATATTTTCAACGAAAATATAATTATTTAAATGTTTGCATTAGATACGCGCGGCAACAAGCTACTTGCCTACAATAATACCTCTGCTACGCGTTTTTTTAACTCTGGCAGTACCTCCTGTTCAAACCAAGGATTCTTTTTAAGCCAAATATTATTACGCGGGCTGGGGTGTGGTAGTACTAAATGGCTTGGCCAATAGTCACGCCACGATTTTACTAACTCAGTAAGCGGTAGCTTTTTAGTGTCGGGTAAATGATAAGCCTGAGCATACTTACCTAGCACAATAGTGAGCTGTAAATTAGGCAAGGCGGCTAAAAGCTGCGCGCGCCAAGCTGGGGCACATTCTTTACGTGGTGGTAAATCGCCCGACTTGCCTTTACCCGGATAGCAAAACCCCATAGGTAAAATTGCAATGTTATTGGCATCATAAAACTGATCGTTAGTAAGCCTTAACCACTGCCTTAGGCGTTCACCGCTTTGATCGTTAAACGGTATACCGCTTTGGTGTACTTTTATACCGGGCGCTTGGCCTGCAATTAATATTCGGGCGTTAGGGTTAAATTGTATAATGGGGCGTGCTCCTAACGGTAATTGCGGCTCGCAGATCACGCATTTACTAACTTGAGCTACTAATTCATTCAATTCTATCTTGTTTGACTGTTTTTCACTCAAATTTAGGCCTCTATTCGTTATTTGTGGTATTGAGTTGGTAAAAAATCGGTTTATTTTAGCGTGCCTAACTACTAGTTAGTATAATAGTGATCTATTACTGGTTATGCACTTAACCTGTTATATAACCTAGTGTTTTTCAGCCCATACTGCAAACTCATTACCGCTTGGCTCGGTAAAATGAAACCTACAACCGCCAGGAAATTCAAAAATAGGTTTAATTACTTTACCGCCGTATAAGGTTACTTTTCTTTGTGTTGCATGAATATCGATGCTGTAAAAAACCAATAGCGCCCCACCCTCTTCAGTACTCGATTTTAACGGCGATTGGTAAAACCCACCATTAAGCTCTTGCCCGCTAAAAGCCGTGTAGTCTGGGCCGTAGTCGGTAAATTGCCAATTAAAAACTTGGCTAAAAAACGCTTTAGTTGCGGTTAAATTAGCGGCTGGAAACTCTACATAGTTTAGTTTTTCGTGACTATTCATCATTATTCTACTTACTATTTTTAAAGGGTAAATTAACCATAAACCTAAGTTAACTACCAAGCAAGGCGCTTAAGCGTATTTGGGATCAATATTATACTAAGTTAAAGTTAATTTACGCATGCAAATAGGAATCACTATCTTTTGCATTCATAAACTATATAATAGCACTTTTATTTTTCGCCATATTTAAGGGATTGACTCATTATGCAGGCTTCATCACTTAGTTTAGGGTCAACTAAGCTGCTTTTATTAAAGCCGCTTTTGATATTTCAGCACATAAGCCATTTTAGTTATGCTTTTAAAGTGTGTTTACGCTTTTTAATTGCCATTGTCGGTGGCTACTTTTTTACAGCGGTGAACTGCTCGCTACTGAGCGCTATTTTGCCACTAAATAAAGCGGATGCAGTTTTAATGAGCGTGTCGTTAAGTATTTTAATTTATACGCTGGTATTTATTTACGCTTTTTATGTTAAGTCATTAAAAACAGTATGGATCAGTATTTTACTAGCTACTGCAGCACAATTAAGTTTATTAGCACTAATAAAGGGTTGGGTATGAAGGATAGTTTTTTTCGTTCAATGACCTGGTTACATACCTGGGTTGGGTTATTAGTGTGTTGGTTACTTTATTTGATCTTTTTTTCTGGTACGTTGAGCTTTTTTAGAGACGAAATGAGTTTATGGAATCAGCCCGAAATTCATAATATTCAAGCACAAACTGATCGTATAAGTGCCCAAAAACAGCAAATAATTACAGGTTTTGATTACCTAAACGCTCAAGCAAGCAATGCTCCAAATTGGCGTATAACACTTCCTGAACAACGCGTACCTTACTTAACCTACGGCTTTGCAAAACCTAAAGAGCCGGGCCAGCGTAGAAGTAAATTTGAAGACACGCAATTAGATCCAAATACTATGCAGCCGCTTGCACCTTTTAGAGAAACCAAAGGCGGTAACTTTTTTTATCGCCTGCATTTTGATTTACATTACATAGATGTTATTACAGCGCGCTGGATTGTGTGTTTTGCAAGTTTATTTATGCTGATTGCCATTGTGTCGGGGGTGGTGATCCACAAGCGTATTTTTAAAGATATGTTTACCTTTAGGCGCAATAAAGGCAGCCGTACATGGCTCGACGCTCATAATATAAGCTCAGTATTAGCCCTGCCCTTTCATTTAATGATTACCTACACTGGGTTAATTACCTTAATCTTTATGCTGTTTCCTTACCCGGCAGAAACTAGTTACGACAAAGGTATGCGAGACTTTTTTAATGATGTTACACCGCGTAATAATGTAACTGACAAAGCGCAGGGTGCAGCGCCTATGGTAAAAGTAAATAGCATTTTAGATCAACTTTATACTAAGTGGCCAAATGCTGATATTCGCCGTGTACAGGTAAGTAATCCTAATATGGCAGCATCAACTATCACTGTACTAGTTAGCCCACAAAAAGCATTTCGTGACCAAACGCCGCGGTTAATATTTAGTGGCGCCACAGGGGAGTTAGTAGCCCAAACCGATGAAGAACTAAGTGCAGGTAAAGCGCTTTATGAATCGTTAAACTCAATGCATACCGGGCGCTTAGCCGAACCCTTACTACGTTGGCTCTACTTTTTAGGAGGTATTGCGGGTTGTGTAATGATTGCCTCTGGCTGCATTATGTGGGCAAAACGCTTACGTGAGCGAATGAAAAAAAATGCTCACCCATCGTTTGGCTTAAAATTAGTAGAAGGATTAAACCTAGCTACTTTAATGGGGCTTCCTTTAGCTACCTGTGCGTTTTTTATTGCTAATAGAGTACTTAGCCTACAAGTTGCCGGGCGTGCTGATAAAGAAGTGTTGGCGTTCTTTTTAACCTGGCTTGTGGTGGCTATTGTAGCGCTTATAAAGCGTGATAGAGTGCAATGGCGAGTTATGGCGGCAATAAATGGTTTAGCCTGTTTAGCAGTGCCTGTAATTAATGCGCTAACAACTAACGGTAATATAGTTAGTTATTTAATAAATAAACAGTGGGCGTTATTCACCTTTGATGCGCTGTTTATACTCTCAGGCATATTGTTTTTTATACAAACCGAAAAATTACGTACTGCCAAGCCAACTACAAAAGCGATAAAAAAAAATACTAGTTCTGACTTAAAAGGACAAAAAGCATGATGGAGTTATTACAATTTAGCCTCTGTTTGCTGGCTTTTAACGCGTTTGCGTTGGCTAAATTTAATCATTTTAAAGATGTTTTTAAAAAACGGCCGACTAATTTGCAAAGAAAATACCTCCTAGTTACCGCTTGGATCAGTATTTTACTAAGTCTGCTCCTTTGTGTGAATGATCAAGGCGGGTATGGTGCGTTGCTTTTTTGTGGTTATATGTCGCTAAGTGCTTTAATTATAATGGTTTTTTATAATTTTATAACTCAGCTTGTTAAAGTTTTTAGTGTGTTAAATTTGGTTGTAACAGCCTTAACTACTCTACTTTTAGTATTAAACTAGGCTAAGTTAGTAAAATACTGATCTGCTAATGTAGTTTTAAATAAGTAGTAAATAACTAAAATGGTAAGCTCATTGCTTGCCATTTTAGTTATTGCGAGCATTAAGTTTAAATAGTTATTACAATTGTTCTAGCGGTAAGTATTTACTGTAAACCCCCTTTACATTTATTTTTGCTTAACCCAAATAATTTGCTCAGTTGCAAAGCCTAAGTCTTTAACTGTTTTTAAAAAGTGCTCTTTTAACTCATCGCCTACCTGTGGCGTACGTGATAAAAACCATAAGTAATCTTTGTTATAACTCGTTATAAATGCATATTGGTAATCAGCTTGCTCAAGTTCAAAAATAACGTAAGCCCCATAAAATGGACCAAAAAACGATACTTTAAAATGTCCTATGTCAGAATCCCCCACAAATTTTGCAAGGCCTTGAGCATTCTTCCATTGTTGTTCTTTAGTAATATAGCCCTTATTAATTACCTTTACAGTGCCATCGTCATTAATAGTATAGTTAGCAGTAACCTGCTCCATACCCTCTTCGAACGAATGATTTAGCCGTGCTATTTCGTACCATTTACCTTGATATTTTTGTAAGTCAAAGTTTTTAACCGCAGTGATCCCTTCTGGCGGACTAGTACATGCACTGAGTGAAAATAGTGTAATGGTGAGTAAAAAATATTTTATTTTGTTCATTTAAGCTCCTTTTTGAGTGGTTATTAATATTACGTAATAGCTATAATAAAGTTTGCTAGCCGATTAAAAAAAATTGCTATAGGATCAATTAAATACTAGAGCAATTTAAAGATTTAATCATGAAAATTTGGGTAGATGCAGACGCGTGTCCAGTGGTTATCAAAGAAATACTTTTTAGGGCCGCTGAGCGCACACAAACCGAAACCATATTAGTGGCTAATCATGCCATGCGTATCCCGCCATCAAAATATATTAGCCGCTTACAAGTGTCTTCGGGTTTTGATGTTGCTGATGACGAAATAGTAAAACGTATTGCTAAAGGTGACTTAGTGATCACCGGCGATATTCCACTGGCCAGTGAAGTAATAGACAACGGCGGGCAAGCACTCAACCCGCGTGGCGAGCTTTATACTACTGAGAATATTCGCTCAATACTTAATGTACGCGACTTTATGGATACCATGCGCTCGAGCGGCGTAGAAATGAGTGGCGGGCCGCCGCCGCTTAGCCAAACCGATCGCCAAAACTTTGCTAATAATCTCGATCGTATTTTAGCGCAAAATAAGGCAGGCTAATTTGAGCAAGCAGTTAATTGGTTTAGGTGACGAGCAATTTAACGTGGCGGTGTATGTAGCAAAGGCCCCGCCAATGCCCTACTTCGAAACGCTCAACAGCCTAGAGCCCGTTATTAATGAGCAAATAAATACTATAAACCAACATTGCGGTAATGGTTGGCGTAAAGTATTTAACGTATACGCTAAAGTATTGTTTTCCCTGCCTAGTGAGCATTACTCATTTGCAAAACAAGCACCTACTTGGCAGCAATATCGCGATGAATTTTTATTGCAAAAAAACAGCAAAACCGCCCTACTGTTTAGCGCGCCTAATCTTACTATTACTTCTGCAGATAAAGCTTCTAGCAATAAAAACCAACTGCACATAATTGCAGGGCGTACCCACGCTAAAAATTTACTCCAACACGGTAAATTACAAACGCAGTTTGATTGGCTCGATGACGAGTTTGCATTAGACGCTATTAATAATATTATTGTGTGCCCATATTTTGATTACAGGCAACTAAGTAATATAAAAATAGCGAGGCTTAGCGAGCTAGTCGCGCAACTTAAAAGTAGTTTATGAGCGCTACAAACAATTCAAAAAATAGTACAAGGAATAGTTATGGCCGGAATTTTAGCTATAAACGAATTATTAAAATCAATGCAGCCTGTGCTTAAACAAGATGAGTATATATTTTGCTGTTTAGCAGGCTCACTTGCCGATTATGTTCATTTAAACCCACTGGCCACTTACGTTGAAGAAGAAGGGCTAACCCTTATTTTGAAAGCTGAAACTGCCGATAAAGCAGGAATTACTTACGAGGGAAAATATAGTTTAATTACTCTTAACGTACATTCCAGCCCTGAGGCTGTAGGCTTAACAGCGGCAGTATCTGCCAAACTGACAGAGCATGGCATTAGCGCTAATGTGGTAGCTGCGTTTTATCACGACCATATTTTTGTACAAGCAGATAAAGCCCACGCAGCGTTAAATGCGCTGAAAGAGATTGGTTAGACTAGCTTGGCTTTAAATGTTAAATGAGAGCTATTTTAAGGTGATATACAATGATCTGAGTGATGGTGGCATTCGCTCTTCGGGTGGCGCTTCGCTTAACTGACCTGCGTTTTGTAACTTTCTTATGTTAAAGCTTTTAAAAGCGACGCTAAAAATTCTTTAAGATGACACCCATCCTAATATTTGCAATATCAGCATGATTAACTAAGCTCTGGCTAGAATTCTTTAAA